>Ga0307507_10002440_pt1 | contig 39006 bp, 13 predicted proteins | sample 7_EM_MG_FD_207223 | JGI IMG/M metagenome (GOLD analysis project Ga0307507, IMG submission 207223) | Populus trichocarpa ectomycorrhiza microbial communities from riparian zone in the Pacific Northwest, United States - 7_EM | ecosystem: Host-associated > Plants > Roots > Unclassified | place...
GATTCTTAGCCTTCAACAAGAGGTCTAGAGAATCAGGCAGTGCCTCTCTTCGTTATACCTTGCTGATCTGTGCGGCACTGATCAGTGTTGGAATCACGGTGGGGGGGGGTTTTTGGTTTCAATCGATCTCTTCTTCTTGTTTCCTTTCTACTTCTACAGGTGGAATTTGATGGATCTCCTGAGCTCGCTTAGCTCACGTGGTCAACCCAATTAGTTACAAGCAACGGTGTCCACTGTATCACAGAACCTTATTCCGACAGCAATTAACACAGCGCTAAATTCGTTGGGTCGAATATCTCTTATAATTTAACTTTAAGATTATATACTAACCGGGCAAACTTAATTAGAAGCCTAATATATTAATATAACAATTATAGGACCTACCTATAAATGCTTTAGATAAACGGATTATAAATTAATTATAGATCTTATTACCCCCTAAACATTTTAAAAAACTATATCCTATATTCCTAGATATAGAACTTAACAGAAATAAATTAGAAGTTGATAAATAGGAAATAGAAATTAATAAGCTAATAGAATACAAATATAAGAACAATATATAGATAATAGATATAATAAAAGCGATTTAAATAGGAAAATAATAGTATAAGAATATTATACTTACTAAATGCGAAATTTAAAACAATTATTTGTACTATTAATAGAAGATGGTAGTTCCGAATTCCAAACCTTTATAATTTAAGATACTTGAATTTATATACAACTCCCCTATAGTAGGGCATCCTGGCCGTGTAAAGACTTATGAGATTGTTTAACGAGTATACTACTAGCCTATAATGCACGACTACGTACGAAAATACGTTTAAGTATATAGGATGTGCGTGCGTGGAAAGACCTCTTATATAAAGAAGCAAGGAGTACTTTAACCGCTACCAATTCCAATATAAAGATAGCATGATATCTTAATTAACTTTGTAGTTAACTTGCTTAGCAGTAATAGGTTTACAAATATTATAGTAGTTATTAACTGTCTTATAAAAATGTAATATATAATCCCTATGGACTTAATTAATATAATATTAGTAGCTGAATGTTTTGTTAAGCACGTCTTTAAGCTACACAGACTTTTTAACTTAATAATATCCGACCATAGAAGCCAGTTTGTTTTAGACTTCTAGCAAGCTCTATGCAAACAATTAAGTATTTAAATATAACTCTTAACTGCGTTTTATCTAAAGACAGATAGTTAAACTAAAATTATAAACGCGATTATAGAATAATACCTATAAATATACTGCTCCTACCTGCAAAACGACTGGGAAAAATGGCTACCTTTAGCTAAGTTTACTATAAACAATACAATAAACGTATTAATAGGCGTGATACTGTTTTACGCAACCTACAAACAAGATCCTTAATTTAGATTTAAACTATAACCTAAAATTAATACAATTAAACCTACAATTAAACAGATTTAGTTAATTAACGTACATAACTTTACTAATTAAATAAAGTAGTTAACGGAACTATTATAAAGTAAATTAATATACGCTTAAACGGTATAGGAATAGCATACAAATAAAGGACGAGCTCCTGTATAGGACTTTAAGGAAAGTAATATAGTTTACCTAAATATATAAAACCTAAAGACTTAATGGCCCTTAAAGAAACTTAACTGGAAGTTTACAGGTCTATACCCAATTAAGAAAAAACTAAGCCCGTACGCCTATAAGCTTAAACTGCTAACTAAGATGAAAATACACCTGATATTTTATGTAAGCTTATTATAATATTTAAAAGATAATCCTATAACTTATAAAATTCCGCCGCTACCTTCTATAATTATTAATAACGGTAACGGTTCTTACTTTATTAACTTAATTAATAATATGTAATGGAAAATATAATCTAAATAATTTAAACTTCTTATTAAGTAGAAAGGATATAAAACACAAACCTAGGAAACCTATAACCAGATTAAGGCCAACGCGCCTTTCTTAGTAAAAAAATTCCATAAGGACCATCCTTCGCGGCCTGCTCTGGCTGGATAGACACAATATAAAGGCAAATGACTACTACCTGATATAAAGACACGAAACATAATAGCAGGAAACTTAAAATTAAAAAGAACTTAAAATATGTTATAATGCTTATAACGCGATAAGTTATAAATTCTTAACTAAATTAAATTGTTTTGGACCTTTAGCTAAAGGGGGGGGTACTATAACGGGACTAGCCTAGTTATAGTAGGAATATCTTAGTGAAACACTTAATAGATAAATTTTAACGCTTTAATTAAATTCTGCCAAATTCCGCCAACTCGATTAAGTTCCACTAAATTCCACTAACGTAATAGAATTTAGTCGAAACCTGTCGAAATCCGCGTAGGCTTGTGCCCACGCGTCCGCTGCCAAGACCTCGAATATTTAGTTACACGTTTCCTATATTCCTTTCTCTTCTTCACGCAACGTCTTGTTCTCTGCAAGAGCTATATACCCTCAGATTTAGATAGAATTTATATTGTTCCTTTAAATCTTCCTTAAAGCCTCTTCGCGCCCTTACAAAATCTGCCTAATAATATAGATGCGAGCAATCCTTTAATTTATTTAAGCTTATATTTATAGACAATATTATAGAAAAGCTTATTGCCTATATAAATAAGTATATAGCTCTATACCTAACTAAAGAAGAATGTGAAATAAATTTGCCTATAGGTACAGACCTCTATTTAGGAGCTCTATACGTACTTCGCAGTAATAATTTATATAGGTATCTATATAGAATATGTCAAACGGACAATTAGGTATAAGAACTCTGTTTATTAAAGAGGGCTTCTTAAGCCTCTATATATATACCAGATAGGTGACAAATAGGTTACAAATAGAATGACGACGCAGTTGTCATTTGGTAATGGAAACAGGTAATAAGACTTTTAATGAGACATTTAATAAGACGTACGAGGTAAGTAGCGAGGTAGTAAAACGTAGGGTTCTAGACTTAAAGCCAGTATTAAGATGGTAGTAAGGAACTTCGATTTAGTTCAATATACCCCCCTAGCTGCACAGAGCCTTCTGGGCTGCTGTAAAAAGTCATAATATTAATTTGGTATTGAGTTTTAAGAAATCCCCTATAGAGTTACCTTGCCCGAATATTATCTAAATCGAATTAAATTAGATCCTTGATGTTAACAAGGTTTAATTACTAAATGAACATCTTATGCATTTAATAAGGCAGAGCCTTTGTTAAGCCATCTTCTATTATATCCGCAGTAGGGACCTATTTAACCTTAATTCTTCCTTTCTTAAACTTCTTTAGTTCTCCCTTAAGGGCCTTAAGCTTCTTTTTGCAAGATATCTACTATCTAAGGCGTCTATTTGGTGGCTTTCTTAATGCAATCTTATAAGCCTTGCTAACTCTACAAGTTGTAGATTTAACTGTTGTTAGTTCTTTTAAAATTGGTCCCGTCACTAACTGCGGAAGGTGCTCAATCGCCTCCTCTCCTGCATCTGGAATGCATTTGAATTATGGTTTTTGATTGGTTAAGGGACTTAAGGACTTAGTAGTTGTAGTATTTAATTAAGGTTCTGGCGTTAAATTTGGGGTAGAAAGATCGTTCTTTAAGGCTTATAGGCCTATTACGTTATCGTCTTAAGGATTATGCTCCTCTTGATTAGTTACTTAATTTTGATTTCTACTAGAATCCACCTGTTGACTTCCACTAATATCTACTTAAGTCTTGTCCTTGTTCTCTGACATACTTACCCCCCTAGAACGTTCCGCAAAACTGTTCTGCTCTAGAGTATTTAGAGCTAAAGACTTTACTACAATGCCTTAATTGGCGATTTTGCTTATAGGTGTCCTTTTTGATATTGCCTTATAAGCTTTGTTGACTGCATAAGACTTATTTTTAACTGTTATAGGGCCTTTTATAACTGCCCTAGTTAATTCCTTAGGCAATCGCCTAACCGCATTTTAAATGCGCCATTACCCTCCTTCCACCTTTTAATTCGGTAGAGGCTTTGATGATTATTTCAATAATTGCTTTGATAGCTTTAATAACCGGTTTAATAGTCAAGTCGCAAATAAGGCTTCTGGTGAAGCGCTCGTCTTTGGCTTATTATATTTAATAGTAATCTAACCACAGTGGTAGTCACAGTAGGCGTACGTCTTATTGTTACCATAGTAAAGAGTGTTTTCTTTATTGCTCTAGTAGACTCCCTTATTATTAAGCTTTTAGAGGCATACTAGGTTAGCATAGAAGCTTAGTATAAAGGCTACTCCTAAGAGCTATATCTATCTCTTCCCTTTTAGGTGGTCAATTATAACTGCAGCTATACCATAGCCTACGATTTCTTCTACATGCGAGCCCACATAGATGCGGTCTAAGGTAGGCTCAATATCGCTAATAAACCTGGTTCGATCGTTGATGATGTATATAGTGGTTCCTAAGTCAAGAAGAACACTATCACAAAGCTTATAGGTTCCTTTTTGATAAACCGCGAAGACTGCTTTAGGCTCTTAAGAGCTCTGCTAGTTATTGCTATCCTTTGGCTGTTTATTAACTTGATCGCCCTTATTGGCTTAATTATCCTTTTTGATTTACTTAATACAAGCCTTGATTTCAGGCGTTATATTAGCGATCTTCTTATCCACCTTCTTCTGGATTTTGTTACTTAGTTTAAACCACCATGGGCAAGGAATCGACTCTATAATATACCAGCATTTATTAAAGTAGTAACGCTTTCCGCATAGGCACTCTAGCGGCGGTCGCCTTTCCTTCTTTTGCTCATCTGCTAACGATTTAGGCTTTAATTTAGGTAACTCACTCAACTCATCCTTAAAGGAGACTGCGAAGGATCCTTCTTATAGACTCTCGCCTATCTGGGCAAGTTCCGTACAACGGTGATTTCGGTATATTTTAACCAATTCAAAGAAGGTAGGAAGCGTCTTCTTCTTCCACTTAAGCCTTTTAAGTTGGTTCTTCCAATATTCTAACCAGCTTGGTATAATAGAATTAATTATATACACAAAGTCTCTTACTAAACGGTCACTATTTACCTTAGGTAGGTCTAGCTCCTTGCACTTAGTATATACCTTCTCCCACTCCTTTAACTAGACCTCAAAGTTCTGGTTCCAAGGCACTTTCTTAAGCTTTACATACTAGGTAGCTACTCGAAGCTTTCTAGCGTTATTAGTTAAAGCAATTCTCTGCTTTAGTAACACCAAGACGTTATAGGTGGTGACACATTTAAACGTGTAGATAAGGTAGGTACATAAGATTAAGCTTTAGATATGGCTGCGCAACGTATTAAGGGCTAACAGCTGTTTTCTATATAGCTTTATATTGTCCCTATAGTCGGCCTTAAGCGTTTGGAGCTCCTCCTTCTCCTCCTTATCTAGCTCTGCGAGCTTCATCTTCCCCCAGCTATTAGCATCCTTAGGTAAGGCTTAAATAGGTTCTTCAAGCTTTAGTAACTTGGTCTTGGGTATTAATAGGTCAACATACTCCCAGAGACAATTATTATTTGCTTTTAACTTAATAACCTTAATCCATTCGTCCCAATTATTTGGGCTTACAAGGATAACAAATAATATAATAACGGGTCTGGTTTCTTATTAAGAGTTTATTGTTATAGTTGTCTATAATTAAGATAATAATTAATTAGAATAAAGGCTTTGGAATTAAAGATAATGCAGTAGTTGGCTTAGGCTCATAACTGTTAAACGGACAATTAGGTATAAGAACTCTGTTTATTAAAGAGGGCTTCTTAAGCCTCTATATATATACTAGATAGGTGACAAATAGGTTACAAATAGAATAACAACGCAGTCGTTATTTGGTAATGGAAATAGGTAATAAGACTTTCAATAAAACTTTCAATAAGACATACAAGGTAAGTAGCGGGGTAGTAAGACATAGGGTTCTAGACTTGAAGCCAGTATTAAAATAGTAGTAAGGAACTTCGATTCAGTTCGACAGAATATAATACTAAGGACTACTAGAATAGAAACCTTAAGAAGGGACCGCCATATACTAAAGTTTTTAACTATATATCGCTTGTTTAATAGCAGCAGCTTAATCGCTAGTTTTATATATTAAAACCAAAGCCTACTAATGATCCTAGAAAGGAACCTCCTTTTAATAAGATTTATACACTTAGTAAGCATATATAAGACCACTTTTAACAATTATAGAAGCCAGGAACGTACCTTACTATTAATAGGACAATTAAGCGCTTTACCGGCCAAGTATTTTAAACTTCTAATATACTAAGCAAACCAACTCACGGGGGCTTTAAGATATAGGTTATAGCCAACTAGGGCTATATATTAGACTAGCTATAGTATACTAAAGGTAATCGCAAAGGCCCTATTAATATAGATAAGTATTAGACAAAGGATAAGGGCTTTTTAAAAACCTAAGCAGTAGTAATAGATTTACTAGTAGAAGAGCTAGATAGAAAACGCTATTTTGGGCGCGGCAAGCATATTATTTAGTTAGATAACCTCTTTATAAGTGTTAAGCTGCTTACCCAGCTTTATAAGGAAGGGATTAGAGCAGTAGGAGCAGTACGAACTACTAAAACAAGACGTAAGGTGGTAGAGAAGTGGGGCGCTAAGTATATAGAACCAGCTCTAGGTACTAAACAAACTCCTTCTAAGTAAATTGATTAATTACTTTCGGACCTTAAACTAGTATATTTAAGCCAGATTAAATAGGGAAATTATCTAGCAGGCTCTTATAAGATAATACTATTATAGAGTTTGCCTAGAAGGATGCTAATATAGTACTTTTTATAAGCACGGTTAATTTTAGTAAGCTCTTATACCAAAAATAAGGCTCTATAGATAGTAACGTTATATATTACTGGATAGAGTATAGAGGACGACCTAAAATTAAATTTCCCCTTCCTATTTGGGAAAAGCGTTGTTTTAATACTAAGACCCCACCAAAAATACCAACTTTTTAACTTTAAGCTTATAAAAAGCAACTCTATATCAACTTTTTAATAGAATCTATTTACTTAATCGCTTATAACGTCCTTTATATACCTTTTTCTATTTTTTCTATTAATTTTAGAGCCTAAAATACCTCGCTACGGCCTTATAATAAGGGCGTGGGCCGTAGTAATAAAGGCTCTAGGAATACCCCTAAAGGTAATTACTTATATTACTAGAATTAGCGCTAGGCATATTAGTAACCTAGTAAAAAAGGTAGTAGTGTAGTGGTGTAGATTGAACGTCGCCTACTATCTTGGCATTTTCCTATATTTATAGAGCCTTCGGCTTTCCTCCCTCCTTATATATTATCACGACCCTACCAGTTCACGGAATACATTCTTTTCTTCTCTTCTTACTGACTGTTTTACTGATTACGACCAACCGACCAACCGACAGACAGACAGACTAACTGACTAACAGCACCGTGACTTTCCTATCTAAGAGACACCGTACCCTTCCACATATTATTTGGCATTCCACGTGGGGACAACGGCAAGCTCTTTAGATTAGAAGTCTAGTGTTACATACACAGGAGACGCATAGGAACATATTACGACTATAGAAGAACGACTAGCTGCAGAAGAACGACCAGCCAGATAGTGTTAGATAATCTATATTCTCTAAAGGCGTGGGTCACGTGCACAAGTCACGTGCACGGAGCCCGTACACCGTAAAGTCTCTTCGTAGCTCAAAGCCCTAGTGGCTCAATTAACGATCAAGTCAAGATCATCAATTAATCAACCCATTTCATCAATAAACTGCTCTATATGCATTTCATACATCGGGAAAATATTGGCAGGCTGGGTTTCAAGTCGACTTTGTTAAGCGCGTTTCGCGTAATTGACATGTAATTGACCAACTTGACATGCAACTAACTCTATGCTATTTTTCTAAATTAATAGGACCTTATTTATCTTTGCCGCTATTAGGCAGTCCTTTATAAAGTAATCTTTCTAGCCGTATAAGAAGTAGGCTCCTTAATTGCTAAGGGCCTATCTATAGAGGTTGTTGTATATAGGTTAAGTATTTGCCAGACCTACCATAGGGCTAGCTACACAGCTAGCCGCTAGGTTAATAGTAGGCGGTACAGTTAGTGCTATAGGGATTATAGATCTTACTAGGGCGCTATAGCCCATTCTTATAATACTTATATTCTAGTTAGTAGAGCTTCTAGTCTTATACCACTTAGCATATACCTTAATTTAGTAAAGGCCCTAGTTAATAGCTAGGTACTAGTCCATAAGTTCCTTTAGCGTCTATACGGTAGTATAAACCGGCAGTATAGCGCGCTATAGGTCTAGAGTAAGCTTATTAAAGAGATCTAGCATTAAATCTTCCTAGGGGATTTAAGCCTATCTAGTTAGGTATAGAAAGCGGGTCTAGAAAACCAAGGAGGTCTCTATTATTTTTATATTAAGGGCTTTATAGTTAAGGCGGGCGTTTTATATCTTATAGGGGTCCTTATAAATATAAGATAGGTAGTTAATTATCTTTTCTCTAAAGAGAAAGGGGTCTGCTAAGTCCTAGGCATATTACAGACGTAGATACGTCTATGCGTCCCCACTAGTACGGCTAAAGACGTAGGGAAGTAGTCTACATTAACTTTAAGCTTGTCTTGTAGTTAAAGCTTCCAATTATTAAATATAGGGTTAGTTCCATCTGTAAGTAATAGGGGGTCCATAACCTTCGCGGACTGTAATAATACTAAGGCTGTACGTTAGGCTAGGGCCTTAAGGACTATAGCAAGTCTCTAGGTGTCTAATAACTCCTTATTAGGTATAGGGGTGTTTCTGGTTTTAAGCAGCTCTTAAAGCTGTTTAATTTTAGTATTAGCTGCTACAAGCTCTTTCTGGGGGGTTAAGACGGCGACTATTTCACTATTAGAGGTATTTATGGGTCCTATAGCGGCTTTACTAGCTGCTGTATTTCTTGGCATAGTAGTAGGGATATTAGGTAATTTCTAGTATTTATTTATTTCCTAGGGGTTCTAGTCCGTATATATCCTATTCTTAGGTTTTACGTTCTGTTTATATTCTTTTAGTTCTTAGGGGTCTGTCCTGTCCTTATAGTCCTAGTGATATCCTTAGGGTCCTATTCTGTGTCCTTGTCCTATTCATAGCCTTATAGATATTTTTAAGTTCCTTCTTAGAAAAGAAGAGTAGTAACGAGCTTTAGATAATGTTAGCGACTTGGTTAATTGAGGCACGAGTACGGCAAGAGGGTCGCGCAAGCCTATACGATTGGATTGTCTATAAACGAGGATCTAAAGCTAGAGAAAGGAAAGGGGAAGAACGGAAGCACCACTCAAAGCTATATACAATCCTCTGGTTACGTAATGGCAATTTACCAGTACCGTTTTCCACCAGCGCCGTAACACTAGCTTTAGTAGGGTATTAATTATAGTTTATTAAAAGTTTAAGACGGAGCTTAGTTATAAAGGGATATAGGTTATTTTAGTTTCTATTAAATATTAGAGGATTAGAAGGCTTTTTAGATTTTATAATAGGTACTAGGTTTATTATAGGTATAGGTTAAGCTACTATTTTTAGTTTAAGGTTCGCATTTAACGGCCTAGGTTTAGATACTATTATTTTAATCTTATTTATAGGTATTGCTATTAGGGTCTTTAATATAAGTGCCTTAATATTACAGAGTTCTTTATAGAGTGCTTTTATTAATTAATAATATTAGGCTTTTAGTATCCTATGCGCCGTCAAGGTCTATTAGCGAATATGGCCCGTGCGCGAATACTAAAATTTCAAACAAACGTCTCTACTGTTACGGACGCTTTAAGTACGATATTATGACTACTTAGGGAAGAGTTAGAGGAAGCTAGTTGGTTAATATAAGCACGGTCTAGGATGGAACCAGTGGAACTATATAATAAAGAGTGGTAAGCGAGTTACATAACGTTATACGCAGTGTATATAGTATATACAATGTACGCCTATGTATAATACGTATAATACGTACCTTATGTATAAGAGAGGATTTCTTAGGAGTACGGTTGTGTATTTAAAGGACCTTAGTCCCTACTATAGATAGTTCTCTCCTTATAGTAAATCTTAGAATATAATTAGAGTTAATCTATTAGGCAACCACTCCACTAGTTATTATTACGTTGTTAAATTGTTTTTACCTATATACCTAGCCTAATAATAGGACCTACCGTAGTTACTGCTACAAGGTTCCGTTATATATTTACTACTAAGGTTACGGTATTAAATAAGGTTAAATAATATGCCACCTAAAGCACTAGTTACAACGCCGTTAATGGCAGCTATAACCTTAGGTATAGGGGGAGATACTAGTATAGTAGATACGGACTCTTAGTTAATTACGCGAAGTTAGTTATAAGAAATAGTTAATTACTTATAGGATAATAATAGGATACTTAAAGAACGTATTAATGGAATTAGAGTAGTAAAGATTAAGCTACCTTTAATTAAACAGTTCTTAGGAGAGAAGTTAAAGCTTAAGGGATTTCTTATATAAATATACTTTAAGGTTATGTAAGAAGGAGCGAAGTTAGCAATATCGTTAGATTAAGTAGCCTATATAGGATTGTTCCTAATAGGGAGGGCACTTAAGTGGTTTAAACTATATCTTATAAAGATATAGGCTAATAGCATAACAACTACTAACTAAGATATATGGTATATATTCGCTAGTTAGAATAGGTTTATAAAACAATTAACGCAGATATTTAGAGACCTAGAGGTAATAACTATAGCGGAACAAAAGCTTTAGAACCTAGTATAACGCACTTTAGCAATTAAGTATATAACGTAGTTTTAAATACTAGTAATATAGGTTAAGTGGAATAATAGGGTGCTTATAGCATAGTATAAATAGGGACTTAAGGCTAAAGTCTAGGACGCAATTATCCTAATAGAAGATGTGGATACTCTAAGGGAGTTAATAGATTAGTTAATAAAGATTAATAATAGGATCTACTAAAGGGAACAGGCTAAGAAGGGTTAAAATAGAGTTCTATAGTTGTATAAGGCGTAGAGTACGCAATAACCAATATAGAGTTAAAACCTATGGAATGGCGCGGAGCTAATAGACCTAAGTGGTATTAAAGAAACCTAAAGATGGAAAAAGAAACTATAGAAACCTAAAGGTTAAGGATTTAGTAATTAAAGGACTAAGAAGTAGAGGCTAAACTAGGGATCTTAATAGTAGAAGATATTTAGGCAGACTCTATAGTAAAATTAGTAGTTTAGAGATGGAGCTTATATAAATTATAGAAAACAGGGTTATTTTGCTAGAGACTATAGAGGTAGTTAGAGTAACTACGCGGTAAAGGGAACTAGACTAGTAGGAGATACGCATATATAGAGGGATAATAGTGCACTACGCGGAATAAAAGAATGTTTAATTAATAGTTTTGCGTTTTGTTATAACAATATATACCAAATTTATAAGGATGCTAAGTATAGTGTAAGCTATTAGCTATAGGAGCTATTGTTATCTAAGTTTAAAGGAACTAACAAACTATCCGTGGCCTTTGTTAGCTGCGCCTTGACCACCCACCCAAAGGGTGGGTGGTGGACATCCAAATAGCCAGGACACCTCAATAGCCATAATTAATCAACTTTCTTAATTATTTAATTACTACATAACCACCAATATGAGCGATTATCTATCAACTAAAAACCAGGTCGCTTGCCTTACTTAAGCCATCCGCAACGGCGAATATCCCTCAATTGCAGAGGCAACGCGTGAGAACCCCGACCTGTATAGTCGCGTCAAGTATCGCGTTGCTAGACAAATATCTTGATCAGATCAACCTGCAACAAATAGGCTACTCAGCAATACGGAAGAAGAAGGCATTATGCTATAGATTACATAGCTAAACGATATTAGGCAATACCCTAGCATTTCTTTACTTAAATAATTCGTTAATTGTATTCTTGTCAACCGTTATATAGATCCTACTAAACCACCACATACCTGTGGTACTAAATGGGCTATACGATTCTGTAAGCGCTAAAAGGTTATACTTAAGACTAAGGTACCCAAAGAGGCAAAAAGATAGGCCGCTAAAGATCCTCTTCTTATAAAAGAGTGGTTTAACGCGCTAGGGAAAGACATTAAGAAGTACGCGGTATAGCATAAAGATATATACAATATAGATAAATTAGGCATACGTATAGGACAAGGCAAGAAAGAGAAGGTACTTATTATTTATAATAAGGCGGCACGGTATAAGGTAGGTAAGGCGTTTAGCCGTGAATCTGCTATAATTACAGAGATAATTTACGCAGATGGCCACGTTATCCCGCCTCTTATTATCTTTAAAGGCAAGACCTACTAGATACGCTAGTACTTAGAGACAACGATTCCCAATAGCTACACTATCGGTATTAGTAATACGGCGTATATAAATAACGAGATTGCGCTTAAATGGATTAAATACTTCGATCTTCATACGCAAAGCCAGATAAAGGGTGTATACAGACTCCTTATTCTTAACGGCCACGGCTCTTATAAGACGCTAGAATTTACGCAATACTGTATTAATCAAAAGATCTTACTAGCGTGCTTTCCCTCACATCTTACGCATAAGATGCAGCCGCTTGATGTAGTTGTATTTCAGCCATTTAAGCACTAGTACGGCAAGGCCGTAAACCAGGCTTACCGCACTAGCGCGTTTAAGATTAATAAGATGGAATTTCTTTACCTTATTCCTGACGTACGAAAGCGCATATTTAAGAAGATAATAATTAAAGCAGCATTCGCAGAGACTGGCCTTTACCCATTTAACCCAAAGAAGGTACTTAATAAACTGCCTCCACTACCTAAGGCTATACTAGAGGAGGACCCATTGTTAACAACTATTAATATTACAACACCAAAAACATTTAGGCAGGCAAGCGACCTAGCTTAGTATATTAGGCAGAATTGGGAGGAACAGGAGAATGAGGACCTAAATAAGGCTATACAGAAATATGTATACGGGGCAGAGATTCAGCTTTAGGCATTTAGATCTCTTAAATGGCAGCTAAAAGAGACTAAGGCTGAAAATAAGTGACGCCAAAAGCAGAAGGCTAATGCTAGAAAGGTTATACAGAAGTTTAGGGTAATTATAGTTGCAGATAGCCGTTTACTAGCTAAAAAGAGGAAAATAGCTGATGAAAAGAAGCTTATAAATAAGCGTAAAAAGCGGGCTAAAACACTAACACCAGAGCCTGAGACTCCTAGTGACTCTAGAGATGAATATAGTGAATAGGATAAAGCGCGCGAGTAGCAGGAAGACTTGTAATTATTACTATAGTGGTGCTATATAATTAAATGTTTTAAACCCTGGCTATTGAGCCGTCCTGGCTATTTGGATGTCCACCACCCACCCTTTGGGTGGGTGGTCAAGGCGCAGCTAACAAAGGCCACGGATAGCTTATAGATTGGACATTAAAGATAATGAATTTAATATAGGCGAAGCATTTACCAATAATAAGGTAATGAAGGCAGCTTATTAGGAGTATGCAGACCTTAGAGAAGTTAAAATAGAAGTAGAAACTAAGACTATTACAGAACAAGGTTTAGTAATGGGTATTATAACACCATTGGATATAATTTCCATCGCTTTATAAGATAAAAGGAGTAATGTTTAGAAGAAACTAAGTAAGTAGATAACTGCTAGTGCTAGCTTATTACTTAATAAAGGCAAAAGGCTATAGGTCTAAGATTCTTATAACAAGATAAGGAAGGCTCTAGACTTATAAGATATAATAAAAACAGCTTAAGAACCTATAACGGACAAAAACCGATGGGAAAGGACAGTAACTTAGTTTATAAATAAACGAATAAGTATAGGACGCAAGTTTAAGAACTATAAGTTTAGGGAACAAATAAGGACGTTAGTAATCTTAGGGGAACATAGTATTTAGCCTAAAGATTAAAAAATTAATATAGGGATTAAGAAGTAAGATAACTTTAAGAACCTAGCTATAGGATGTAGAATATAAGAAACTATAAATAAATTTAGAGTGAGAATTATTGTATAGTAAGAGTAGAAACTAGATAAGAGATCTAGTACGCTAGGACGTATAAGGGATAGAGCACCTATATAAAGAATTACTAATAGGCCTAAGGTAGGGTCGTTTAGAGTAAAGTAGTTAGATAAACTAGAATAAAAAGAGGATCTAGATATCCTAACTAAGTTTAAAGAAAGGTATACTAAAGGATGTTATGATATAGTAATAATAAGGTACTTTCTTATAGACAGACTATATACACTAAACCAGCTGTATGGAAAGTGGTATAGGCAATAAAGTAATAATAAATAGGCAGATTTTTATATGTGGGTAAATAAGAAGGTAGTTTAAGACTAACCTATTATAGAAAAACGCATAAGTTATATTAAAGGAGTATTAATTATAATGTTAAGGAACCTAGAAGAAGGATCTAGGGATTAAAGAAGTAAGAGATAAGTCTTAGTACCCATAGAAGAAAAACCAACAGTTAGATTGGCTAGATAGAGGTTTAAACTTAAGAGTAAAGACAAGCTAAGAGTAGACCTAAGTCACTTAGCGCATTATATACTATTATAGATAGCTTGTGTGGATAATATATGCAACGTATATAGAGTACTAAAAGATAAAAACTGGAAATACCTAACTAGAATATATTAGGCACTAGAAGAAAAATAGTTTAGAGATGCTAAATATATATATAGATGGCACCTAGTAGAAGTATAAGGTTAAGGGGACTTAATACTTTAACTAGGAAGATTTCTTACGGAAGAATACCTAAATAGATAATAGTGGTGAAAGTGCCTAAAGAATACTTGTCTATGGTATATAGAGGAAAATAAATAAATTAAGTATTGGCCTAAGTTAGACTAAGTATAAATAGGATTTAGTAGCTAATAGTTAGGAAAAGGGGAGGCGTATAGGACTAGAGGGAACTAGTGTTAAAGCCTTAAATCCTTAAAGGAGTTTAAGGGCAATACCTAAACTTAAGAGTTAAGTGGCAAGATTAGCAGTTTAAAGTATTGGTAGATAGTAGAGTAATAAGGAACTATATATTACTAAAGGCAGTAGAAAGAATAGGGTTACTATATAGATAAAAGAAATACCTATATCTACTTATAACGATTTTAGGAGATTAGATAGCCTATAAAGGAGGTATTATTAATCTTAAAACAGGACCTATTTAGTTAACTATTAAAGGGAGACTAGTTAAGATGTCTTTTAATATCCTACTATTAGGATAGAATAAGGTAATACTAGGAATGCCTTAGTTACAGGAATATAATCTAAAGATTAATTGGGTTATAGGTTAGGTTAATATTAAGGATACTTAATAATACAGGATGCGATAATAAACTAAGTTGGTATAGTACTAAGTTGGAGCAATATACAAAGAGACTAAGTAAGGCTTAAGTTATATACTAAAGAGATACTACAAGTATGGTAAAAAGTTATGGTTACTAGAAAGTGAAAAGCTATTAGAGTATATAGTATGGGACCATAAGATAGAGTTAGAAGAAGAAATAAGTCTAAAAAAAATTCTAATTTATAAGCTTACTAAAACAGAGTTAGTGGCACTTAAGAAGTTTGTCTAGGAGAACTTATAAAAGGGATATATTAGACTATCGCAGTTATTAGTAGGATATCTAGTGTTGTTTGTCCTAAAGAAAAACGGAAAACTTAGGATGTATATAAACTATAGACAGTTAAATAGCATTACTAGGAAGGATAGGTATTCTTTACCTTTAATTAGCGAAATCTAAGATAGGATAGGTAATATACAAATCTTTATAAAGATAGACCTAAGATAGACGTACTATTAGATTAGAATTAAGGAAGGCGATAAATAAAAGGCAGCTTTTAGGTCAAAGGAAGGACTATATAAGCTATTAGTTATATAATTTGGACTTATAAACGCACTAGTAACGTTTTAAAAGTGAATTAATAGTGTGTTAGGAGAATACCTTAATAAGTTTATTATAGTATATCTTGACGATATTATTATCTACTTAGACAGTAAAGAAGAATATGGAGAATATGTTAAGTGGGTCTTAAAGAGACTATAAAAAGAACAGATGCTAGTAGCAATTAAGAAATGCGAGTTCTTTATAAGGAAGACCAATTTTGTAGGATTTATTATTAAACTAGGAAAAATTAGCATGGACCTAAAGAAAGTTGAAGCTATAGTGAATTAGTAGGAACTAGAGAACGTTATATAGTTAAGATTATTTCTAGGGTTTTGCAATTACTATAGGAGGTTTATAGTATAGTGGTTAAAGAGTATTAAGCCGTTTACTTAATTAACGAAGAAAGAGGAACTATAGGTTTAGGGAAGTAAGCAGAAGAAGCTATTCTAGGAACTTAAAGAGTTATTTACCTAAGAACTAATCCTTAAGATCTATTAACTAAAGTTAGATACGGTTGTTAAGATAGATATATTAGACTTTGTACTAGGAGTATATTTACTATAGAAGCACTAGGACGCATGGCATTTAGTAGCGTACTATAGTTAAAAGATAACACCACTAGAGTTAAACTACGATATTTATAATAAGGAGTTGCTAGGTATAGTTATAGTACTTAAGAAATAGAGAGCATTCTTATAAGGCATAGAGAGACTATTTATAATAAAAACGGACTATAAGAACCTTATAGGATTCCTAACAACGAAGGAACTTAACTAAAGATAGGTTAGATGGGCGGAGATGCTTGCGGAATACTATTTTAAAATTTAGTATACTAAGGGTATAAATAACGTATAAGTAGACGCTCTAAGTAGAAAGGCTAAACTATAAAATAACAAAAAGCTATTAGGAGCTTTGTTACAAAGGGATTAAGACGGATTAATTAAGTATAATTATCTAAAGATTATAGTAACTAAGGAAAGTTAGATCTATAAATTACTAGAGAGTAATTGGATATAAAAGATCTAAGAAGTATAGGTAGAGGATTTAGACTTAGAGCAATATAAAAATAGAGAAGCTACTTATATTCTAAGGTTAATTACAGAGGAGTTTATAAAAGAATTTTATAAGGGAATAATATAAGGATATAATAGAGCTATAGGCTTAGTATTAAGACTTTAAAAGGAGTATATTATTTAAGGAATCTAGGGACTAGCAAGGTAAGTTATAAAGGAATATCTAGATTACTAAAAAAATAAACTAATAAGGCATAAGCCGTATGGAGGGCTATAACCTGTTAAAATACTAGAAAGACCGTAGGAAGTTATATTATAGGACTTTGTTATTAAGTTATTAAAGTTAAAAGATCCTATTATAGGATAAGATTATAACGCGATCTTAGTAATAGTAGATAAGCTTATAAAGTAGGGATACTTTATAGCATATATAGAAGAGATATTAGTAGAGGATGTCGCTAGAATCTATATTAAGGAAGTGTTTATAAGACATAGGGCACTAATAAAAGTAATATTAGACAGAGATCTAAGATTTATAGTAGTATTTTAGGAAGTGTTTCTGGCAGAATAAGGAGTTCGCGTAGTAACCTCTATAGTATATTATCTGCAGACAGACGGATAGACGGAAAGACTAAATTAGACACTAGAATAGTATCTAAGACACTATATTAACTATATATAAAATAATTGGGTATTGTTATTACTAGTTATATAGTTTATATATAATATAACACTATAAGAAGAAATGGGGATATTACTATTTAAGGCAAATTACGGATATAAGCTAAGAATATTGTCATTGTTATATTAAGTAAAGAAAATAAGTAGCACAGCTAAGTAAAGAATAGAGACTTTAATAAATCTTTATATAGATCTTAAGAAAACAGCTAAACTAGTATAAGAAAGGATAAAAAGGTACTATAATACTAAGAGATCTAAGGGACCAGATCTTAAGGAGGGAGATAAAGTATAGCTACTATATAAAAATTTTAAGAGTTAATAACTAAGTAAGAAGTTAGACTATGTTAGACTAGGACCTTTTAAAATTATATAGAGAATTTTATTAGTTATGTATAAGTTAAACCTACTAGCTAAAATAAAGATCTACCCTATATAATATGTTATAATGCTAGAACTAGTATACAGAAATATTAAACTACTAGTATATAAAGTAGACACGTATAGAGGATAGGAAGAGGATAAATAGTAAGTTTTAAAGATTATTAGTTATAAGGACGTAGATAATAAAATATAGTATAAAGTAAAGTAGATAGGCTATAGTGAGACTACCTAGGAACTACTAAGTAACCTAGAGAACGCTATAGGAAAGGTAAAGGAGTATTAAAAGAGAGTAGGTTAGGGTGTATTAAAAAAGGATTACTAAAGGATAAGTTACCTAAGGGGGACCTATAAGAAGCAACTATTATATTACTTAGAGTTGTTTCCTTCTTTAGAAACTCTACCCTCTTATTACCTAGCTTATTAAGACCCTATTAAATAAGTTTCTACTTTTTAGAATAAACCTTCTTATAAACCTTTTTAAGATGGGTTAATTAAGTAAATATAACCTATTAAGACTTAAAGGAGCGACGCTAAGTCTTAAGGGCCTAAGCTATCTCCTTAGCAGAATAGTAGAGTTTAGCGCATACGGCAGCTAACTTAGACTTAAGCTTTATAGTAGTAGATTAAATACAAGACCCTATAATAAGTTACTTATGGAACTTAAAGACTATTAAGAGTTATAGGACGCGTATACTTAGCGTTAAAAATAGAATAAACATTATAGAACGATTAAACGTTTACTTTAGTGCACTCTAAATAAGATAAGGGTTGCTAAGATAAGGGACTTGCCATTATAATATATACTAACCCCACTTTCGCATAATATGAATATAGAGACGGCATTACCTTACTAAGTAATAGTATAGCAGCCACAGTGCGGGTATGATATTACGCTTATAAAAAAGAAGAGACTTTAGGTATAATAAGTAAGGATATTAACTAGACTAATTAAATAGACATTATACCTCTAGTAGACAACTTGGAGATATTAGGAATCCTTAAGAATAAAGATAAAGAGGAGGGAGATAGTATTACAGACGCTTTAAGTATAATATTATAACTACTTAGGGAAGAGTTGGAGGAAGCTAGTTAGTTAATATAAGTACGGTCTAGGATGGAACTGGTAGAACTATATAACGAAGAGTAGTAAGCGAGTTATATAACGTTATATGCAGTGTACGTAGTATACGCGATATACGCCTATATATAATACGTATAATACGTACCTTACGTATAAGAGAGGATTTCTTAGGAGTATAGTTGTGTATTTAAAGGACCTCAGTCCCTACCATAGATAGTTCTCTCCTTATAGTGAATCTTAGAATACAATTAGAGTTAATCTGTTAGGTAACTACTCTACCAGTTATTATTACGTTGTTGAATTGTTCTTACCTATATACCCAGCCTAATAACAGGACCCACCGTAGTTACTGCTACAAGGTTCCGTTACATCTACCACAGAATTGATAGCTTCTTAGCTAGATTTTATTACTATAATGGGTCGCAAATATGCAGGAATACCTTAATTGAATCAAAGGACCGTAGAGTCGAGCGTAGATCAATTTTGAACTTTATTATCACGAGTTGGTGTCGCGATTAATTAAGTCTTCAGCTTTGTTTTGCTAAGACTACGTTAAATCTAGACGATTTGGTTGGTTTGCTTACTACTGGACCTTTCTTGACGGTGCATGGGATAGCCCGCTACTAAGCCAAGGTATCTATAGAGGACTATTATATTATAGTTAGCTGTTCCCTAACTAGGGATATAATACTTATAGTTATTAAAGGGGATTTAGGTTTGTTTACTAATTTAATAATTATTATTTTAATATAATATAGTATAAGGGCGCAAAGAGGCTTTAGGGAAGATTTAAAGAAATAATATAAATTCTATCTAAATCTAAGGGTATATAGCTCTTATAGAGAATAAGATATTGCGTAAAGAAGAGAAAGAAATATTAAGAGAATTATATAATTAAATAGTTAGGGGTCTTGGTGGTTAATACGTGCGTATATATGCACGCGGTCTTTAATGGACTTTGGTAGAATTTAATTAATCTAGTAGAACTTGGCAGAAGTCAATTAAGCTAGCAGAATTTGGCAGAATTTAGTTAAAGCGTTGGAATTTATCTGTTAAGTGTCTCACCGAGACATTCCTACTGTAACTGGTCTAGTCCCGTTACACGTGCGCTATACGTACCTAGGGGAAACCCTTCCTTACCTCGCATATAGACTCCTCCTTTCCCCTTAAGGATTTATCTATCTATATAATATAACCTATTATTTCATTATTGAGCTTCCTATCTATATTCTTACCTTATATTTACTAAAGCCCATATAAGTAATTAGAAGGGTATCGCCTTTTCTAAATATTAACCAACGTAAGGTACGTACTTGCTTATAGCGCGGCTTAAAACCCTTAACTAATGGACTAGTTTGGAGAATAATTCGCCGAAGATAAAGGTCCACAACTTTATGTTAAAATGCTATATTCTTTAACCGCGCTGCCTGCTATATAACCAATGGTAACTCCTCCACGCGTAGCCTCTTAATGGACTAGAGTGTCCCTGGGATAAAACCACGGTTAGCTGACGTGTATATAGCTAGTGGAGGTAGTAGAGGTAGCGGCGCGACACAGGCTTTATGCTAGCGACTCTAAGTATCTGACTTTATTAACTTCTTCTTTAATTTCGACCCGTACCTTACTATTTCCTACCTCTAATTAGCTAATAAGTTCGCATAAGTTCGCATAAGTTCGCATAAGTTCGCATAAGTTTCTATAAGTTACTAGAATATTATAGGGTATCGCTAGAGTGCTCCAATATAGGCTGAGTGTTACGGACGCTTTAAGTACGATGTTACGACTACTTGGAGAAGAGTCGGCGGAAGCTAGTTAGTTAATATAGGCACGGTCCAGGATAGAGCCGGTAGAACTATATAACGAGGAATGGTAACCGAGGTCACGTGGTGTTAAACGTATTAACTGTGTTAAACGGAAGGGATGTTATATTTAATACAGATAACACGTACCTTATGTATAAGAGAGGATTTCTTAGGAGTATGGTTATGTATTTAAAGGACCTTAGTCCCTACCATAGATAGTTCTCTCCTTATAGTAAATCTTAAAATACAATTGGAGTTAATCTATTAGGCAACTACTCTACTAGTTATTATTACGTTGTTGTTTTGTTTATACCTATATACCTAGCCTAATAACAGAACCCACTGTAGTTCCTACTACAAGGTTCCGTTACACATTTACTACCAAGGTTATGGTATTTAAACAAAGTCGAACAATATGCCACTAAGAGCAGTACTAGTTATAACGATGTTAGCAACAGCCACAACCTCAGGGCCAGGAGATACCAGTATAGATAATGGGGATTCTTAAGTAGTTATGCGAGGTTAGTTATAGGAAATAGTTAATCACTTATAAGATAATAATAGGATACTTAAAGAACGCATTAATAGAATTAGAGTAGTAAAAATCAAGTTACCCTTAATCAAATAATTCTTAGGAGAGAAGTTAAAGCTTAAGGGATTTCTTACGCAAATGTACTTTAAGGTAGTACAGAAAGGAGCAAAGTTAGCAATATTGTTAGACTAAATAGCCTATGCAGGATTGTTCCTAACAGGGAGGGCACTTAAGTGGTTTAAGCCGTATCTTATGGAAATATAGGCTAATAGCATAACAACTACTAACTAGGACGTACGGTATATATTTACCAGTTAGAACGGGTTCGCAGAGCAACTAATATAGATATTTAGAGACCTAGAGGCCACAACCACAGCGGAACAAAAGCTTTAGAACTTAGTATAACGCACTTTAGTAATTAAGTATATAATACAGTTTTAAACACTAGCCACGTAGGTTAAGTGGAATAATAGGGCGCTTATAGCATAGTATAAACAGGGACTTAAGGCTAAAGTCCAGGACGTAATTATCCTAATGGAAGATGCGGATACTCTAAGAGAGTTAATAGATTAGTTAATAAAGATTAATAATAGGATCTACTAAAGGGAACAAGCTAAGAGAGGGCAAGATAGAGTTCCACAGTTATATAAGGCGTAGAGTACGTAACGACAGACATAGAGTTAAAAACTATAGAATAGCGTAGAGCTAATAGACCTAAGTAGTACCAAAGAAACCTAAAGATAGGAAAAAAAACTATAGAAACCCAGAGGTTAAGGATTAAGTAATTAAAGGACCTAGGAGTAGAGGCTAAACTAGGGATCTTAGCAGCAGAAGATGTTTAGGCGGACTCTATAGTAAAAAAGATGGTTCAAAAATAGAGCTTATATAAATTATAGAAAACAAGGTTATTTCGCTAAAGACTATAGAGGTAGTTAAAGTAACTACGCGGTAAAGGGAACCAGACTAGCAGACGGCATATATATACAAAGGGACGATGGTGCACTATAAGAAACAAAAGAGTGTTTAGTTAACAGTTTTGCGTATTATTATAACAACGTATGCCGAATTTATAAGGATGCTAAATACGGCGCAAGCTATTGGCTATAGGAGCCATTGTTATTTAAGTTTAAAGGAACTAGCAAACCAGCTCACAAATTAGATATTAAAGACGATAAATTTAATAAAGGTGAAGTATTTACCAATAATAAGGCAATAAAGGCAGCTTACTAAGAGTATACAAACCTTGGAGAAGTTAAAATAGAAGCAGAGACTAAGACCATTACGGAATAAGGTTTAGTAATGGGTATTACAACACCATTAAATACAATTTCCATCGCTTTATAAGATAATAGGAGTAACGTTTAAAAGAAATTAAGCAAGTAAACAACTGCTAGTGCTAGCTTATTACTCAATAAAGGCAAAAGGCCACAGGCTTAAGATTCTTAAGAAGAGATAAGAGAAGCTTAAGATTCTTAAGATAAGATAAGACACACCTAAGGACCCATAACGGACGAAAACTAATGGGAAAGGGCAGTAACTTAGTTTAGTAATAAATGAATAAGTATAGGACGCAAGTTTAAAAACTACAAGTTTAGAGAACGAATAAGAACGTTAGCAATCCTAGGTAAATATAGTGTTTAGCCTAAAGATTAAATAGTTAATACTAGGATTAAAAAGTAAGATAACTACAAAGATCTAACTGCAAGACGCAGAAAATAAGAAACTATAAATAAGTTTAGAATAAGAATTATTATATAACAGGAGCAAAAGCTAGATAAGAGATTAGCTATACTAGGTTATATAAGAAATAGAGCACCTATATAAAGAGTTACTAATAGGCTGAGTGCAGGAACACTAAGGGTAAAGTAGTTAGACAAACTGGAATAAGAAGAGAATTTAGATATTCTAACCAGGTTTAAAGAAAGACATACTAAAGGATATTATAATATAGCGATAACAAGGTACTTTCTAATAGATAAACTATACATACTAAACCAGTTATACGGAAAGTGGTATAGGCAACGATACAATGACAAATGGGCAGATTTTTATATATAGCTAGACAAAAAAGTTGTCCAAGACTAACCTATTACAGAAAAACACATGAGTTATATTAAAGGAGCATTAATTATAACGTTAAGGAACCTAGAAGAGGGATCTAGGGACTAGAGAAGTAAGTAATAAATCTTAGTACCCATAGCAGAGATACCAGTGGTTAGGTTAACTAGGTATAGGTTTAAACTTAAGGATAAAGATAAACCAAGAGTTAACCTAAAACATATAGCGCATTATATACTATTGTGGATAGCTTGTGTGGATGACACATGCAATATACATAGAGCACTAAAAGATAAGAACCGGAAGTACCTAGTAAGGATATATTAGGCACTAGAAGAAAAGCGGTTTAGGAACACTAAGTATATATATAGTTGGCACCTAGTAGAAGTATAAGGTTAAGGAGACTTAATACTTTAACTAGGAAGATTCCTTATGGAAAAATGCCTAGACGGATAATAGTGGTAGAAGTGCCCAGAGAATACTTGTCTATGGTATATAGAGGAAAAGAAACGAACTAAGTATTAGCTAAAGTTAGACTAAGTATAGGCAGGATCTAGCAGCTAATAGTTAGGAAAAGGGGAGGCGTATAGAACTAAAGGGAACTAGTATTAGAGCCTTAGACCCTTAAAGGAATTTAAGAATAATACCTAAATTTAAGAGCTAAGTGGTAAGATTAGTAGTTTAAAGTGTTGGTAGATAGTAAAGTAACTAGGAACCACATATTACCAAAGGTAGTAGAAAGGATGGGGTTACTATACAGATAAAAGGAACACCTATATCTACTTATAACGATTTTAGGAGATTAGATAGCCTACGGAGAAGGCATTATTAATCTTAAAATAGGACCTATTTAGATAACTATTAAAGGGAGACTAGTTAGAATGTCTTTTAATATTCTACTATTAGGATAGAATAAGGCGATACTAAGAATGCCTTAGTTATAGGAGTATAATCTAAAGATTAATTGGGTTATAGATTAAGTTAATATTAAGAATATATAATAGCGTAAAGTGCGATAATAAACCAAGTTGGTATAGTACCAAGTTGGAGCGATATATAAAGAGACTAAGTAAGGCTTAAGTTATATACTAAAGAAATACCACAAGTATGGTAAAAAGTTATGGTCACTAGAAAGTGAAAAGCTATTAGAGTATACAGTATAGGACTATAAGATAGAATTAGAAGAGGAAATAAGTCTAAAGTTCTTTCTAATCTATAAGCTTATTAAAACAGAGTTAGTAGCGCTTAAGAAGTTTATCTAGGAGAACTTATAAAAGGGATATATCAGACTATTATAGTTATTAGTAGGATATCTAGTATTGTTTATCCCAAAGAAAAACGGAAAACTTAGGATGTGTATAGACTACAGACAGTTAAACAGCATCACTAGAAAGGATAGGTATCCTTTACCCTTAATTAGCGAAATCTAAGACAGAATAGGCAATGTAAAGATCTTTATAAAGATAGATCTAAGATGGGCGTACTATTAGATTAGGATCAAGGAAGGCGACAAATAGAAGGCAGCCTTTAGGTCAAAGGAAGGACTATATAAGCCATTAGTTATGTAGTTTAGGCTTATAAACGTACTAGTAACATTCCAAAAGCAAATTAATAGTGTGTTAGGAGAACACCTAGATGAATTTGTTATAGTATACCTTAACGACATTATTATCTACTTAGAGAATAAGGAAGAACATAGAGAACACGTTAAATGGGTCTTAAAGAGACTATAAGAAGAATAGATGCTAGTAGCAATTAAGAAATGCGAGTTCTTTACTAGGAAGACTAATTTTATTGGATTTATTATTAAACTAGGCCAACTTAGTATAGATCTAAAGAAGATCGAGACTATAGTAAATTGGCAAGAACTAAAGAATGTTACGCAGTTAAGATTGTTCCTAGGGTTTTGCAATTACTGTAGAAGGTTTATAGCGTAATAGTTATAGGACGTTAAGCCATTTATGCGGTTAACGAAGAAAGAAAAACTATGGGTATAGGGAAAGGAATAATAAGAACTGTTTAAAAGAATTAAAGAGTTATTTACCTAGGAGCCAGTTCTTAAGATCTATTAACCAGGTCTAAAGACGGTTGTAGAAACAGATGCATTAGACTTTATACTAGGGGCGTGCTTTCTATAGAAATATTAAAATAGATGGCACCTAGTAGCATACTACAGTAGAAAGATAACACTACTAGAGTTAAACTATAATATCTATAATAAGGAGTTGTTAGGTATAGTTACAGCACTTAAGAAATAAAGAGCATTCTTATAAGGCATAGAGAAACCATTTGTGGTTAAGACGGACTATAAGAACCTTATAGGATTCCTAATAACAAAGAAACTTAACCAAAGATAGGTTAGATGGGCGGAAATGCTTACAGAATACCATTTTGAAATTTAGTATACTAAGGGTATAGACAACGCATAAGTAGACGCTCTAAGCAGAAAAGCTGAACTATAAAGTAATAAAAAGCTATTAGGAGCTTTATTACGAAAGGATTAAGACGGATTAATTAGGTATAATTATCCAAAGATTGCAGCAACTAAGAAAAGTTAGATCCACAAGTTACTAAAAAGTAATTAGATATAGAAGATCTAAGAAATATAGGTAGAGGATCTAGACTTAGAGCAATATAAAAACAGAGAAGTAATGTATGTGCCTAAGTCTATTACAGAAGAATTTATTAAGGAATTCTATAAGGGAATAACATAAGGACATAACAGAGCTATAGGCTTAGTATTAAGACTTTAAGAGGAGTACATTATTTAAGGAATCTGGGGACTAGTAAGATAAGTTATAAAGGAATATCTAGATTGTTAAAGGAATAAACTAACTAGGTATAAGCCATATAGAGGGCTACAACCTATTAAGACACTAGGAAGACCATAGGAGGTTATATTATAGGACTTTATTGTTAAGTTATTAAAGTTAAGAGATCCTATTACAGGATAAGATTATGACGTAATTTTAGTAATAGTGGATAAGCTAATAAAGTAGGGATACTTTATAGCATGCACTAAAGAGATATTAGCAGAAAATGTTACTAAAATCTATATAAAGGAAGTGTTTGTAAGATATAGAGCACTAGATAAGATTATATTAGATAGAGATCTAAGGTTTATAGCAGCATTTTAGGAAGTATTTCTAGTAGAACAAGGAGTTTACGTAGTAATATCTATAGTATATTATCCGCAGACAGACGGACAAACAGAAAGACTAAACTAGACACTAGAGCAGTATCTAAGGCACTATATTAATTATATATAGAATAATTAGGTATCGCTATTACCAGTTATATAGTTTGCATACAATATAATACTATAAGAAGGAATGGGGATATTACTATTTAAGGCAAATTACGGATACAAGCTAAGAACATTGTTATTACTACATTAAGTAAAAAAGACGAGTAGCACAGCTAAACAAAGAATAGAGATATTAATGAATCTTTATACAGACCTCAAAGAAACAGCTAAACTAGTATAAGAACAAATAAAAAGGTACTATAATGCTAAGAGATCTAAGGGACCAGATCTTAAGGAGGGGGATAAAGTATAGCTACTATATAAAAATTTCAAGAGTTAATAACTAAGTAAGAAGTTAGACTATATTAGACTAGGACCTTTTAAAGTTAAGTAAAGAATTTTATTAGTTACGTATAAGTTAAACCTACTAGCTAAAATGAAAATCTACCCTATATAATATATCGCAATGCTAGAGCCAGTATATAGGAATATTAAGCCACCAGTCTACGAGGCAGATATATACAGAGAATAGAAAGAAGATAAATAGAAAGTTTTAAAGATTATTAGTTATAAGGATGTAGATAACAAAATATAGTATAAAGTAAAGTAGATAGGCTATAGTAAGACTACCTAGAAACCACTAAGCAACCTAAAAAACGCTATAGGAAAGGTACAGGAGTATTAGAAAAAAGTAGGTCAGGTAATATTAATAAAGAAAGATTACTAAAAAATAAGTTACCTAAGGGGGACCTAAGAGGAGCAATTGCCGAGCTACTTAGAGTTATTTCCCTTATAGGAGGAGAGCTAGTTCTTTTATTACCTAGCTTAGATAAACCCTGTTAAACTAGTTTCTATTCCTTAGAACGGACCTTCTTGCGAACATATTTAAGGCGTTAAAGATAAGCATAAGCTAAATATTAAGCTTTAAGAACGTGTGTAGACTCTTTTAAGGCACATTAAACCTTAAGCAGCATAAAGGCTAGCTTACTGTTAAGCTTTATAGTAATAGATTAAATATAAGACCCTATAATAAGTTACTTAGGGAACTTAAAGACTATTAAGAGTAATAGAACGCGTATACTTAGCGTTAAAAACAGAGTAAATATTATAGGATAATTAAATGTTTGCTCTAGTGCACTTAGAGTAAGAGGAGGGTTATTAAGATAAAGGACTTGCTAGCGTAACACAAACTAACCCCTCTTTTGTACACCTTGAGCAAGGAATCGCTATTACTTCACTAAGCAATAGTATGGAGGAAACTATATAAAGGCGATACTTAACCTAGAAAAGAGAAGAAGAAGCTTTAGGTATAATAAGTAAGGATATTAACCAGACTAATTAAACGGATATTATACCTCTAGTGGATAACTTGGAGATGTTAGGAATCTTTAAGAACGAAGATAAAGAGGAGGGAGATAGTGTTACAGACGCTTTAAGTATAATATTACAACTACTTAGAGAAGAGTCGGCGGAAGCTAGTTAGTTAATATAGGTACGGTCTAGGATAGAGCTGGTGGAACTATGTAATAAGGAATAGTAACTAAGGTCACGTAGTATTAAACGTATTAACTGTATTAAACGGAAGGGATGTTACGTTTAATACAGACAATACGTACCTTACGTATAAGAGAGGATTTCTTAAGAGTATGGTTGTGTATTTAAAGGACCTTAGTCCCTACCGTAGATAGTTCTCTCCTTGTAGTAAATCTTAGAATATAATTGGAGTTAATCTATTGGGTAACTACTCCACCAGTTGTTATTATGTTGTTGTTTTGTTCATACCTATATACCCAGCCCAATAACAGAACCCACCGTAGTTCCTGCTATAAGGTTCCGTTACACCAAGCGCCTTAAAGGCGTTATTACGACCACATCGCCTGCCAGAACACGACACAACGGTAGTATAGGTATAGTTTAACCGGGCAAGCCGGTTATCGTAGGATAGAAGAGGCGCCTCTATAAATTCAAAAGGAAATAGAGTGGTAGTGGTAGAGTATGGCTGTTGTTTTAATGCGGCCAGTGGAGAGAGATCAGTTTTAAAAACGCGCCTTTAAACTTTGAAGCTGTATCTCGCCCCCTAATACGGTGGTTAGCTAGTTATTATAATTAAATAAAAGAAGAGGTTACAATTTAAATATATCGCGTACTAAGACTATAGCTAGTATATTTACGCCGCCAGAGTTGTTTAAAATTAACACGCGTTGGAAAAAGGCCCTAGTTTACACCAAACGCGCGCCTATAATCTCTTAGAGCTTCGCAGAGGAATTTTAGGGATGGCAGGGGTAATAGAGGGTAGCGCGGCGTTCTATTGGCTAATAAGTACCCATAAGTTAGAGCGACCGTCTAATTGGCTCATAAGTTCGCATAAGAGGGCCTGTGGCACTAGAGTGGGGCGGGAGCAGGGGGGTGGCCGCCTCCTCAAATTCCTCGGCGAAGCGGATGAGTCAACTAAGATAATCTTAATGATCGTCTGGGTCCGAGATAAAAAAATTCGTTGGTGGAGCATTTCTACCTAGTAGCTTAACTATATCAAAACGAGATTTAAATACCTCGTAGGCTTCAATCCTGTTGCCTACCTTACTGCCTACCTACCTGTATATATAGAGCCCTAGAGCCACCGTTAATAGAGAGATTTCTCATCCAGGATCTCCATTTTGACATTACCCCAACGATTATCATGTTTTTCTAGATCCTACAATCCATACGCTGAGGCTGAAAACCTCCCAGCAACATCTCCACACAGACTTAGGGGTGTCCCATACGTATCACAAAAATCAATATCTCTAACATAAGCTTCATAAAACAGTTCTAGCATTAATTTCTACATTAGCTTCACCATGGCTAAAGCAAAGAAACGTACCGCAGCAACCCCACTTTCTCGGCAGCGGGGCAGCAACAAGCGGGTTAATACAGTATATATAACATCCAAGCACACATAGCATGAACTAATAGATCTTAGACGAATCTTTTTGTAAACCCTTAACTGAACCTAAGGTCGAATCCGTGGAGTCTGCTAGTCATGAGATTCGGCCTGAAGCCTCAAGTACTACAGCGGCGACAACATTACCAGAGTCAAAAGAGAGCAACGCCGTTCATTCCAATACTATTCCAGCAGCTAAACCTGAGGGCTCTTCTGTACTATCTAAACACCCCGGAAAGAACTTCATGGACCTTCCGCGCGAGCTGCGAGATCTGATATACCACCACGCCCTCGTCCCTCTCGACTCCGCCTCCTCCCGGCCAAAACGAAAAGAGCAAGCTCCCATCCGCCTCGCGCTACTCAGCCACCCCGAATGGAATCGGCTCAATCGCGAAATGGCGGGCCTAGGCATGACCTTCCCCAATACGCACCCAGAGCTATCCCCACGCATCAACATCGCGCTCTTCTGCACCAACCGCACCCTGAGAGCCGAGGCCGAAGCTATCTTCTACAAACACAACGCCTTCACACTGCGCGCAAGCTGGTTCTGGCCGAGCAGGGCCATAGCCCGGCGGCCGCTGCCGGCGGCCGCGCTCAGCAAGCTACGGAAGCTGTACGTGGGGCACTGGGGTGACATTATGCGGGAGCGCACGGGGTCGATGCATGTGGCGCCGGTGCAGATGGATGAGGCTAGAGAGGCGCAAATTATGGCGGTGGTGGAGGTGAAGAAGAAGGAGGTTAAACTGAGGTCTTTATATCCTACTAAGAAGCTGGCATCCGCGCGTTATGCGATGGATCAGATGCGCGCGTGCGATGCTTGGACGGACTTTCTCGCTGCGTTGCCCATGCTGCGCGAGCTCACTATTAACCACTGTGATAATTGTTCCCTCACACTCTCGTCCGAGTACTCTGCATGGCGTGAAAAATTGGAGAGACTAGTTGTTGGGAGATTGTACGACAAGATGAAAGAGCGGCCGGAATTAGGGCTACCGCCAGTTCGAGTGCATGTTTGTGGGCTGGTCATGGATGATCTGCAGGATGCGTTTGAGTGGAGTCAGTGGTATAACCCGTTGGACTGTACGGCTTGTGCGGATCGTGATCAGGAGGATTCATGCTTAGCGTCGTGAAAACGGATAAATTATTACCAATGCTAGAGTAGCAGATGTCGTATAAACCCGCCTACTTGCTTAGATTATCGACTTCCAGAGTGAAAGCTGGTTAATTCCATTGCGATTTTCTAGACTATTGCACTGGTCTTGTTCTGAATGCCCGCAGGGCATCTAGACTAATGAGTGGTGGTCTCCTAGTAATCCCGCGATTGAAATGGAAGGTAAATCTAACTAGAGAGACAGTCAGATGGCGGCCATAGCGAGAACCAACGATGCCAACGTGGGCATACATTAGTTGCCTCTCTACTGCTAGACGACTTGCGCCGAAATTGTAATTTGAGAGCTAAGTGTTGTCGTTCTGCATTATTTGAGTGAGACTGCAAATATCAGTCATTTGACTTGTATGCCGGGCGATTCCCGCCGAAGGTGTTTTTATTCGAAGCCAATGGAGTTGCTGCCTTTGTTACGGTAGGAGTTGTTGGCGTGGTCATGAGGCTGTAACCACTTTCTACAAATAGTGGAAGTTGCTACAATAGGTAAATGACTTGTAAGGTTACTCTTTCGACTCATCCCCGGGACGTGTATAGTTGGGTGTGTTGCTGCAGTTGCATGCAGACGTTGGCTCAAGCTCTTGGACGTAATTTTAGCAGAGGGTGGTAGAGTAAAGAAGCTAGCTCTGCTTTGAGTTTGTGGACATAGCCGGATCGATTGTGTGCACCGAAGACCGAGATGAAGGTGAAAAGCCAAGGACGGATCCATAAACAGGCGCCTTATATGCATGGGTCAGGCTGATGAATTAACGTGAGAAGGTATTATGCTAAATAGAATAGAAGTGCATGTGGTGCCTACAAATCGTAGTGAACGGAACGCACGCGAGTTAGTAATAGTTGTTTAAGACTCCTGACTTAGTGATACCGGAAAGCATGGCCCATCCAAGACGCTCTTTAAGGAGACAATTTGAACAAATCCTTTAAAACCGCGTAATTACATCATTCGGGAATCCAAGGCTCCCTGGAGCGGGCCAAATCAACTGCTTGAGGCGAGAGTAACTAATGAACGCCAATTGGCACCAAAAAGACCGGTCCTTCTGGCAGCGCCAATTAGGACAATATATAGCCTCAAATTCCGGCCCACAGACGCAGAGACACAAAGGCTTTGTCTCACAGATTTAACGTTAGACCCAGATCTTTAAAAGAAGGGTGCAAGGAAATACAAATCCGGGAAAGACAGCAACGCGTATGGTCTCACAGGTGAAGTTCTTGACTCCCCGGCGCTGGACTTGCCAGAGACGGTTGATGGTGGTTGATGTTCTTTGCATGGCGAAGGTTTCACCTCACGAAAACCCTCATGCTTTCACGAAACGAATGAATGCATCTACAGTTACACGAATTCGGAGTTCGGAAAGACTGAGGGAAAGTCATGGCAAAGTTGGATTGAAAGCGGCAATGACGGATACGCAACCGACGGATCCTACCAAGGCAAGAAATTGCATGTGAAGCTATGACGGATATGCTTAGAGAAGAGAAAATCTTGCGATACATTTCGTGGCTCTTGTGAATCTCTTCCCCTCTATTCAGCCTCGATTACATATGAAGTGATGAGTTGGGTAACCCAGAGCCCTGACGACAGGGGAAAGTAAACAGCAAGCTACGCCAGGGATGCGATTCCGGCATTCCCAAGACCCAAGAGACGGCCAAGAAGACCACCATCTTAAGCACCCTTGAAGATTCTATCAATAGAGGTTATCGATAAATCCCCACATTTACCTCAAGCCTATGATGTTATCCTGTGAACAGATATAGTCATTGGGAAATGATCAGTTGTGACTTCTTCAGCGCTTGGCCTAATACGCCAAACTTCTAGGCTATTAACACAAACTTCCAGGCTATTGACACAAACTTCCAGGCTATTAACACAAACTTGTCCCCTGCATCTCAGTGCTCAACAGCAGCGAATAGCGCGGACTAGGGTTATGCAGTAGTGGTACCTGCATTGTAGTGACTTGTCCATGATTGAGGCGGATGTTGGGCCTTCGTACACCATCCTGAATCCACCAGACAATACGAGCTCACTAAGAGAGACACGGTTTCAATCACCCTTTTCCTGTTCATACACAGGTAGCCAGACATGCAGGATGTCGGCTTCTAAGACAAAAGCATGAGCCATCTCAGCCAGAGTGGCAAGGACACGCGTCAGAGGATTGGCCTCCAAGATATCGGATTTTCGACGTCGACCGCTTCTGATGAGAAAGTGGTACTTTATTCGACGATGTGAGCGCCATTGGATCATTATTCAGTCGGACAACATAAAGCATGGCTTTTTTGTCGCAATCGCACGTTCTCAAATTCAAGGCGGAAGCCGTCTTTTTTCAGTTTGGCGAGACCGAGTGCCAAAGAAGTCCGGCGTTTCCAGAACGGCAGCTGCCACATCCTGAACCACAATTTACACGACTTCGTCACTGAGGTGATGTGGATGACCAAAAAAAAAAATCTCTTCTCGGGTCTCAAGAGGGTGACACTACTACTGCTATGCACACGTGAGACAGACTAATGGGACACGGTTGATTTGGCTAAGTGCTGTACCCTTGCAAGGAAACAAATAGAGCAGTCGTGGTAACACTGAGGCTCTCACGGGTCTGACAGTTTGACTATATACAATTTTAGCCAGTATCCTGCAGTGAGACTGCACGCCTTGTCACAACTTGTACCGCGCGAGAAGAGGTCGTGGCCAGTTGCAGAGGCACACCTCTTGGCGAGTCAAGTGGCTGTGGACCTGCAGCACGACCCCTGACACACGACAGGTTCCCGAGATGAAGGGACAGGCCAAAGCAAAAGGCCGAGCGGGGTACCAGTGGTAGGATTCCGCTAGTTTGTTTCCCCTGAGCGCCACGCAGCCGACGAAAACATCCTGGGGAGATCGCCGAAACCCCTACCATTTTCTGCGTTTGCAGCGAATCGCATCCAGCCCATCCAGCCCATCCAGCCCAAAAATCAACCCGAAGCAGCCCCTGCAAAATAACACACCTTAATCAAAGTATCAAACTTCCGAACGGAAGTTTTTACGAGATCCTTCAGAGGCGGGGCAAGGACTGCTACGAGTTGAGTGTTCTCGCCCAAGGGATGCCCACCTTGCTGCTCTTCCCCACGGTGATGCCGTCTCGAGCTCATCAGAGCTTCACCATGAGAGGTGCCATGCCAGAAATCGACCGTGATATAAATTGTGCCCACTGCCAACGCCGGTGTCCCATCTACTGCAACGCATGCTTACCGGATCCCCGTTGCAATGTCCTCTTCAGGCCTGTGCGTCACCCTCTGAGATTAGGTTTCATGTCCAAATCTCACAGCACCGCCGGTCTAATTCGCTTCATTAGCGTCATCCGCTCCATAAAACCAGCTGTCACTCTACGATCTCTTCTCTTCATTACCCTCCATCACCACATTCCTTTGATCAACGGTCTTTCCTTGTGCGAGCTTTGTCTTCACAAGACCACATTCTCTTCTGCTCCTTCTTTTACACTCTTTTGTTACACCACGTACGCTTCAGTCGTACCGAACAGCTCGTACCCTCAGTGAGGATCAGTGAAGCTTCCACGTGAGTAATTACCACTTGGCTCTAGGCCAGCAGTCATTCCATTGCCTGATATAAACATCAAAGACGGCCTCCTGATTTAGCTTTATGTTCTATGAAGATATTAGCTCTAACATCCTTTAGTCGTTTTCCAAACCCACTTCACCGGCGGTCTGAGATCCCAAGTATCAACAAGCAAACACTCACACTAAGCTCCTTCAACAATCCAAGATGCTTTCTTCAATCTTTCTCACTGCCGCTCTTGCAGCTGGCGCTCTTGCAGGCCCAATTCGCAAGCGCGATGGCTATGTCGACACTATTGTCGACTGGGTTGATGTGACAGTTACCGAATATGTAACCGAGTATGGCTACCCATCGTCCGCTGCCGCAGCTGAGGTCACCACTAAGCCGTGGGCTGGCCACAAGCACTCCTACGCTCCTAAGCCAGTAACATCCACTCCAGTTGCTGTGCCTTCTTCAGCTGCCCTAGTCGTTCCTGCGTCTTCGGCCGCTCCTACATATACTCCTGCACCATCGTCTGCTGCACCTGTCAGCAGCGCAGCTCCCACAACTTCTCAAGCTTCGTCCGGCGGCAATTCACACGTTACTGGTACCGCCGAGGGCGACCTCACCTCTGGCCCAGACTATGAGAATATGGTGCTCTTCCACCACAACATTCACCGCGCCAACCACTCCGCTGATCCTTTGACCTGGAACCAAACTTTGGCAGACTCAGCTCATGCTCTTGCATCAGGCTGCCTGTTCAATCACAACTCGTAAGTATGTCCTTCATTTGTGTGCTCCCAGGCATTCTGACAAAGCTCTAGTGCCGGTCAAAATCTCGCCGGCAGCGCTCCCAATGCCAATGTGTCTGGTGGAATTACTGATGGCTGGTACAACAACGAGATCGAGAACTACAATCCGTACTATGGCATGGACACGCCAACGGGTGACCTTGAGGCATACGGCCATGCTACCCAGATTATCTGGAAAGAAAGCAAGACAGTTGGCTGCGCTACATTTGACTGCCGCGGGGCGCAGCTTGGCATGTGGTTTACTGTGTGCAACTACTTCCCCTTCGGTAAGTTTTTCACTTATGCCATTGATTCGAATGTTCACTGACCTTTTTAGGCAATGAAACTCCCCGATGGGCCGAGAATCTCTCTAAAGGCGAGGGGGCCCCTGTCGCTAGCTGGACCTCTTAGATGGTCTCATGGCGCCATGAATTGTATCAAGCAATTGTCCGGTCACCCGTTTCTTTCTCCCGGCATTTTGCATTAGTGTTGAGCATCTCTGCGTCGGAAATGTCGACCTGCAGGTCAACGAGGCATTCATTACGCATGATGGGGGGTTTTTTTTTGTCGGAAAAATTTCTGTTCCTTTTTGATATCCCGGCTGCTTTCCTCTGGCATGTCTGGACATGGTCAGCAGATTTCGGGTTTCACTTCCGTGTCAATACTTACTAAAAATGCCTTTAGAAGGCTGGACTTGAAGATGTTCACTTCTTTCCCTTCGTGCACATGCAATGAAGCCATCATACATCAATATCCTTAGCCAGAAGAGCCTTGCTACCCTCTGAGACTCGTAGAATCTAAACTTGAAATTTCCATTTTCACTAACAGCTGGTGTGGTGACAGGTGGTGTGGTAACTCATGATTAAATGTTTAGAGGAGGCTGGTTTCTCTTTCCTAAGAGACGATGGAGCCAAAGTTTAAATGGCAAGGTGTGCTGCGCCGCATCTGAGAGTTTGCCGCTGCTTAGCCATGGTACGGTTCACTTGTTTCGAAATTTAGGGTCAAGCATTGGCCTGCTTTGTCGGGATGTATACCACTCGTCATTCAGCTCTCTGGTTGTACTGCTGCTAGAGTACGTTTCAGTAACCGCCTAGCTTTAAATAAACATGATTTGAGAAACAATTTCAGGTTGCTACGCCACAATAACAATCCCGAAACAAAATGTTAAAAGCACTCTTGTGGTCAATCATGCTTGTAACTACTCGGAGAGGCGTTTTAGCCCTTGTTTTGCGCATTTTCTCTCTTAATCATGAATATTATTCTTAATCCTTCTCTAGAGAACACACGACGGCTATCACAGAAAAGCCTCCCACCTCTCCCATCAACATCAGAAGTCTCTCCACTACCTATACTTGAAGGCGGCTCGAGAGAAGCTACCAGTGAAAAGTCTCGCTTCATTAAGAAATGGCCCCAGAGGCCCCAGAATCTGCATCGAGGTGGTATTCTTGCCGCCCTCAGCTGCACCGGAGATGCTTTTACAATTATTATTTCCTGTGTGTTTTTCATCTATGGCGCTTTCGTTATAAGCTACGATGGAGTAGCAACGTCATCTGTACCGCATCTATCGCTTCTTCAGAATGCTGCTCGTTATGTAGGTGCATTTCGGCTGTTCCACACCAAGTTCCTGTCTTTCTCCGCGTTACACGCTGTCTCCCACTCGTATCGATGGTCTAGCGTCAGTATTCTTAGGTGATTTCCCTAATAATGGCTAGGGCCCTACGGTTTTTCCCATTCTATTTGCGGCTATTGTGGGACAAGCAATGCACGCAATCGCTCTCTGGAGACTTGAACTCGGCGAACGGATGAAAGTCCTTGATCAACTTCTCGGGAGCACATCTATTTTTGCTACAGTGGTTACGCAACTCAAGTTCCGTAATATTGGGTTTGTCGGTGCTGGGCTGATAATACTCTGGGCACTTTCACCAATTGGCGGCCAGGCCTCATTACGTGTACTCGATTTCAGTACCGCAACCACGACGCAACCACAAACAATGCAGTATCTAGACATGAACTCAACATTTGAACCTGCGGATATGGGAGCCATTGGCGAACCAGATGGGGAAAGCGCAACATTTACGACCCAGGCGCTCTACGGAGCATCTTTATTGAGCCCTTTGTCCACCAAAGTTTCGGCTATGGATACTTGAGGAAATGTGAAGATTCCTATGATAGAGCGCCTTTCGAACCTAACCCAGGACAGCGAAGGTTGGTATGAAGCTGGCGGCGGCAACACCACTGTATTTTCGTCGCTTATCGGAATTCCTACGTCGAATTTGATAGCGGAAATTAATTCAACCTTTAACATGGAGACATCGTACTGGGTACTGGATTGTCCTGTGCTCCAACGGCCAGCAAGTGGCGCAGCAATCGCACCGGGAATAAATGCTTCATCGCTGCTGTCAATTCCTGGGTGGGCCTCGGGCTGGTCACAGTCCTGGACATTTTCTACCCCAATCGTCTACCACAACGCAAGCGACACCAATATTACCCCCCGTAAGCTCTACTACACTAGCTACGATGACGACCAGAAAATGACATACGCTGAATGTACCATGAACACGACCTATGTCGAAGTCCAATCTGCCTGCACCGGAAAAGTGTGCGCTGTCACCAAGATCCGCTCGTCCACAAAGCTACATCCAGTTCCTGCTTACACACTTCTCTACGATTTCATACTTGTGGAATATGTAGGGGACTTCTTCAAAGCTGTTGCAGGCAACATGTACACCCCCACCCCGGTCCAGCGCTACTTCGTTAATCCAGGCAGTCCCTTCAACAACACCCCCGATGGCATGCTCCTCTACACCGTCGGCAGCACCTCCTTCGCTACCAGTTTCGCGCAGCTCATGAATACGTTCTGGATTGCTGGAATCGGGCTCTCAGTTATATCGGGCGGTCTCGCTGGTAACGCGAATCTTCACAACGGCACGAATACGTTGACGATGGTAGCGACGGTGTCGACGTCGAGGGAAATACTAATTTGCAAACGTTTTTGGCTCTCTATGCTGTTCGTAGCGACGGGCTCCATGTTCATCGCTGGAGTGTTCGGGCTGGTGCTGGAGTTCACACGCCGTGCCCCGGATCTTGCGATGAATATTTCGTCGCTGACGAGAGATAATCCTCATATCCACCTACCGCCTGGTGGCTCGACTCTAGACTCAGTTGAGAGGTCGAGGTTGATGCAGGATGTGAGAGTGAGGTTTGGGGACGTGGCGGCCGGGCATAAGGTCGGGTATATTGCTATTGCGTCGTGTGATAATGAACAGGAGGTTGGAAAGCTCAGAGGGGAAAAGAAGGAGAGGTTTTATTCGTGATGAAAACTTGGACAAACTATATTTATATTTACAAAGAAAATTATTACAATCTTATCCTTTGCAACATCAGGGTTCTCAGAGTAAGTGGTCCATACGGGAACACCGTTTTCAAATCAACGCGTGTATCTATGTAGAATTCAATCAACAATTACACCACCATTATGCCTTCTAATCGTGCTAGAATTGATATAGACCTTATTTAGAAGACCCAATACAACACCCCCCTAAATGAGACTGCGAAAACAGCTCCTCCTAAGCCCTACCGTTACCCAAATTCGAAGCTCTCTATATTAACAATTGGGACCACCATATTTCTAAGCACGGGCACCAAATTCAGCTAATTTAATTGGTTAGTTCTTATCGATAACCTGAGGGCCCATTTTTACGTTGCAAGGGATAAAGTAAATTATGTAACAGACTACCAGCACTGTGCTTATCTCAGTTGACTCATCCGCTTCGCCGAGGAATTTGAGGAGGCGGCTACCCCCTGCCCCCGCCCGCGCCACAGGAACTTATAAGCTAATCAAACGGTCGCTCCAACTCATGGGTACTTATTAGCCAATAGAACGCCGCGCTACACCCTGCCACCCCTGCCACCCCAATTCCTCTGCGAAGCGTCTGAGAGATTATGGGCGCGATTTGTAAAGGCAGGCC
>Ga0307507_10002441_pt1 | contig 38989 bp, 8 predicted proteins | sample 7_EM_MG_FD_207223 | JGI IMG/M metagenome (GOLD analysis project Ga0307507, IMG submission 207223) | Populus trichocarpa ectomycorrhiza microbial communities from riparian zone in the Pacific Northwest, United States - 7_EM | ecosystem: Host-associated > Plants > Roots > Unclassified | place...
GGAAGAGTCCTGAGGCGTTGCGTGCCCAGGTCGTGCGGTTGCGTGATGCGTTGGTGCGGGATCCTGATCTCGCGCTCGCGGATGTGGGGTTCTCTCTGGCGAGTGCGCGTGCGGTGTTCGATCACCGGGCTGTGGTGGTGGCGGCTGATCGTGAGTCGGCCATTGCGCAGCTCGCTACGTTGGCGGTCTCCGGTACCCGGATTTTGGGGACTACTGCGTTCGTATTCACTGGCCAGGGTGCGCAGCGGGTGGGGATGGGTCGTGAGTTGTACGGGTCATTCCCGGTCTTCGCTGCTGCGTTGGACGAGGTGTTGGCGGAGTTTGATCCTTCTGTCCGTGAGGTGATGTGGGGTCAGGATCAGGACCGTCTAAATCAGACTGGCTCGGCCCAGTGTGCGTTGTTCGCGTTCGAGGTTGCGTTGTTCCGCCTGCTGGAGGGCTGGGGCGTGCGCCCGGATGCGTTGGCCGGTCACTCTATTGGCGAGCTTGCGGCGGCGTATGTGGCGGGTCTTTGGTCTCTGTCTGATGCGGCGCGTTTGGTGGGGGCGCGTGCTCGGTTGATGCAGGCGCTTCCGGTCGGTGGGGCGATGGTTGCGGTGCAGGCGAGTGAGGCCGAGGTTCTGCCGTTGCTCGCCGACGCGACGGACGTCGCGATTGCAGCCGTCAATGGGCCGGACGCTCTAGTGGTCTCCGGGAGCGAGACAGGTGTAACCACGATCGCCGAGCATTTCGAGGCGCTCGGCCGCCGCGTCACATCGTTGCGGGTTTCACATGCGTTCCACTCTCTGCTGATGGATCCGATGTTGGACGAGTTCCGAGCTGTGGCGGAGACGCTGGAGTATCGGAGCACGCGCATTCCGATTGTGTCCACGTTGGCTGATCCGGGTGAGTTGTCGTCGCCGGAGTATTGGGTGCGTCAGGTGCGCGGCACGGTGCGGTTCGCGGATGCTGTCGCGGAACTGCGGACCATGGGTGTGTCGAGGTTCCTGGAGCTTGGGCCTGATGCGACGTTGACCGGGTTGATTGCCGGGATGGCTGAGGGCGTGTCGGCGGTCGCGTTGGTGCGTCGGGATCGGTCCGAGGCGGCGCAGCTGCTGACGGGGTTGGGCGAGGCGTTTGCCGCTGGTACGTCGGTCGGTTGGGCTGCGTTCTTTGCTGGCTCGGGTGCTCGTCGGGTGGATTTGCCTACGTATGCGTTTCAGCGTGAGCGTTTTTGGCTGGATTCTTCGCGGGGCGCGGGTGATTTGGCTGCGGTGGGGTTGCAGGCCAGCGGGCATCCTTTGCTGGGCGCTGCGTTGGTGGTGGCTGGTGGTGACACGGTGGTGCTCACCGGTCGACTCTCTCCGGACACTGCGTCGTGGCTCGCTGACCACCGAGTCGGCGGATCGATCCTGTTCCCGGGCACCGGTTTTGTGGAACTGGCGCTTCAGGCCGCCGACCGGGTGGGTTGCGACGTCGTCGAGGAACTTGCCTTTCGCGCACCGCTCGTACTCGCGCCGGAGAGCGCTGTCCGGATCCAGGTGGTGGTGGGAGCTCCTGACGAGACCGGGCGTCGAACCGTCGACATTCATTCTGCGGCGGACGGCACGACCTGGACCCTCCACGCCGAAGGCATCCTCGCTCCGGACGCGCCGGCGTCGGCGCCCGATTTCCATCTGGAGCAGTGGCCGCCATCTGGTGCCACACCGATCGAACTCGACGGTGCTTACGACGTGCTCGCCGAGCGCGGATATGACTACGGACCGGCCTTCCGTGGATTGCGCGCGGCGTGGCGGCGGGGAGACGAGATCTTCGCCGAGGCTGCTCTGTCCGGCGACGCGAATTCGTCCGCCGGTCCCAGCGCCGACTTTGGCGAGGGCTTTGGTCTGCATCCCGCCCTACTTGACGCGTCTCTGCACGCGCTGATCTTCGGCGCCGACGAGGAGAACTCAGCCGGCCAGGCGCTTCTCCCGTTTGCGTGGAAGAACGTAGCTCTGCACGCAAGTGGCGCCGTGATCCTGCGGGTGAGGCTAGCCCGGACCGGACCGGACGAAGTCTCGCTTCACGCGGCGGATGGTTCGGGTGCACCGGTCTTCTCGGCGGAGTCTGTGGTCTCCAGGCCGGTCGACCTGGACCGACTCACCGCAGCTGCGATGACGGCCGTGAGTGCGACCGCCCCGCAGGGCACGCTCTTCCGGATCGACTGGCCGGTTCAACCCGTGAGCGGAACGTCGGCCACCTCGGAGCTGGTGACCTATATCTGCGAATCCGAACCCGAAGACGACATACCGCGCGCGGTGAGGGCCGCAACAGTCAGAGTGCTGGAGATGCTGCAGTCCTGGCTGGTCGATCCGCGATTTGCCGCGTCGACGCTGGCCGTGGTGACGACGGGCGCTGTGGCGCTGCCTGGCGAGCAGGTGTCTGACTTGGCGGGCGCGGGCGTGTGGGGATTGGTGCGTGCGGCGCAGAGCGAGAACCCTGGGCGGATCATCCTGGTCGACGTCGAGCCGGGCGTCGTGGGTGCTGAGGTCGAAGTTGCAGTCGCGCTCGTGGCGGCTGCGGGCGAACCGCAGGCGGCGGTACGTGACGGTCAGGTGCATGTCCCGCGCCTGGTGCATGTCCCGGCTCCGTCGTCCGCCCCAGTGGCAGTGTTTGACAGCACGGGGTTTGACAGCGCCGGCACGGTCCTGGTCACCGGTGGCACGGGTGGCCTCGGTGCGATCGTGGCTCGGCACCTCGTGACTGCTCACGGTGTGCGCGATCTGGTGCTCGTGAGCCGCCGCGGAAACCAGGCGCCCGGCGCGCGGGAGTTGCTTGAGGAACTGACCGGGCTCGGCGCGCGGGTCACGCTGGCGGCGTGCGATCTGTCCGACCGGGCGGCCACTGCCGCGCTCCTCGACGGGATCGCTGATCTGACGGGGGTGGTGCACGCAGCCGGGGTGCTTGACGACGGCGTCATCAGTGCCCTGACTCCGGCGCGGCTCGACACCGTCCTGGCCGCAAAGGCCGACTCCGCCTGGCATCTGCACTCGCTCACCCTGGACCGCGATCTGAAGGCGTTCGTGCTCTTCTCCTCGATCGCCGGAACCCTGGGTGCTCCGGGACAGGGCAACTACGCCGCCGCCAACGCCTTCCTCGATGCACTGGCCACCCAACGGCACGCAGCCGGCGCCGCGGCCCAGTCCCTGGCCTGGGGACTCTGGAACACGGGCATGACCGACACCCTGACTTCTGCCGATCACACCCGGCTGCGGCGCGGCGGAGTTCTGGCCCTCACGGTGGATCAGGGTCTTGCGGCGCTGGACGCCGCCCTGCCGCTATCCCATCCCGTCCTCGTCGCTGCGCGGCTAGAACTCGCCGACGCGGATCCTGCGCAGGTCGCGCCGATGTTGCGCGGCTTGGCTGGGGACTCGGCCGGAAACCCGGCCCGCGGCCGGACCCGACGGCGGGCGACCTCCGCCGACCCCAGCAGCCTGCTGCGGCAGCTTGAGGGCCTCGGCGACGCCGAGCGGCGCGCGGTCCTGTTGTCCTTGGTGCGTGCCCAGGCGGCGGCGGTGCTCGGCCACCCGGGTCCGTCGGCGATCGAGCCGGAGCGCGCGTTCAGCGACCTCGGATTCGACTCGCTCAGCGCGATGGAGCTGCGCAACGCCCTCGGCGCTGCCACCGGTCTGCGCCTGTCCCCGCTTGCCGTCTTCGACCACAAGAACCCGACGCTGCTGGCCGAGCACCTGCTCGCCGAGCTCTTGTCAGACGCCCGGCCGGACGCCACCGCCTTGGCACGCTCGGAGGCCGACACGGTGACCGAATGGTTCCGGACTGCCGCCCGCTCCTCGAACCTCGAGGCCGGCTGGGAGCTGCTGCGCGCCGTGGCCCGGCTGCGCCCCTCCTTTCAAGTCGCCGATCGGCCCGCGCCACCGCCGTCACCGGCCACGCTCGCCTCCGGCACCCGCGGGCCCCGGCTGGTTTTCGTCAACACTCCGATGGCCACCACCGGGGTGCACCAGCACCTCCGGTTGGTCGGGCAGCTGGCCGGCGACAGGTCCGCGGCTGCGATCGCGCTGCCCGGCTTCGCCCACGGCGAACCGTTGCCCGCAACCGTGGACGCCGCGGTCGCCGTGCTTGCCGACAGCGTGCGGCAGGCCGCAGCAGGGGATCCGTTCGTCCTGGTCGGCTACTCCTCAGGCGGGTTGCTGGCCTACCTGGTCGCCGCGCGGCTCGAGGCTGAGGGGGCTACCCGGCCCACGGGTGTGGCGCTGCTGGACACCTACCGGGTCACCGCCGACTCGGTCGGTCCGCTCGAACAGCTCGTCGTGGGCCTGCTCGACCGGGAGGACAGTTTCGGCGGCTTCGACAGCGCTCGGCTCTCCGCAATGATCCGCTACGGGGAGCTGCTCGCCGGGGTGCCGCTGCCCCCGATCGCCGCGCCGGTGCTGTTCGTGCAGTGCCAGGAGTCCTTCTTTCCGCAGGTGGGGATCTCGCCTTCGGCGGCTGACGCAGAGAGCTGGCGCACCGCCCCGTGGGATCCCGCCCACACCCTGTGCCCGGTCGCCGCCACCCACTTCGACCTGGTGGAGGACCGCGCGCACGTCACCGCGGAGGCGGTCGAGTCCTGGCTGGCCTCCCTCGCCGAGGGGAGCTGAGCCATGTCCATCCCGCCCACCGCCAAGGGCCGCGTCCCGTTCGGCGAATACGAGACCTGGTACCGCGTGACCGGCACTCTCGGCGCCGGACGACCGGCCGTCGTCGCAGTGCACGGAGGCCCCGGCAGCACCCATGACTACCTGCTCGGCCTGGCCAGGCTCGCCGCGCACGGCTGGCCGGTCGTGCACTACGACCAGCTCGGCAACGGCGGCTCGACCCACCTGCCGCAGCACGGCGCCGACTTTTGGACCGTGCAGCTCTTCCTCGACGAACTGGACAACCTGCTGCGCCGCCTGGACCTCGCCGACGACTACGTCCTGTTCGGCCAGTCCTGGGGCGGCATGCTCGCGGCCGAACACGCCGCGGCCCGCCCCGCGGGACTGCGCGGACTGGTCTTGGCGAACGCGCCCGCCTCCTACCCGCTGTGGCTCGAGGAGATGAAGGTCCTGCGCGACGCGCTGCCGCCGGGCGTCAACGACACCCTGCTGCGGCTGGAGGCAGCCGGGCAGACCGGCGACGAGGAGTACTTCGAGGCCCTGATGCCCTTCTACCGCGCCCACGTCTGCCGCCTGGACCCCTGGCCCCGCGACTACCTGGCGTCCTTCTACGAGGTCTTCAACGACCCCACGGTCTACCACGCGATGAACGGGCCGAGCGAGTTCCACGTGATCGGCAGCCTGAAGGACTGGTCGGTGGAGTCCCGCTGCGCCGCGATCGCGGTGCCGACCCTGCTGATCTCCGGCCGGCACGACGAGGCCACGCCGCGCACGGTGCAGCCCTTCGCGGACCTGATCCCGGACGTGCGGTGGGAGCTGTTCGAGGAGTCCAGCCACCTGCCGCACCTGGAGGAGCCCGAGCGCTTCGACGAGGTGCTGCTCGGCTATCTGCACGGGTTGGCGGGGCGAGGATAGGGGACTCTAGGGGTTCTGATACTCCCGTCCGTTCCCGCACACTCGTCGCGAATCTCGCGAAGGGGAACAGACAGATGGAAACCGATACCAGGGCGGGCGCCTCGGCGCTGGTCTTTCCCGGGATGGGCCCGGTCCGGTTCGCGGAGGTCGGCAGGTTCCTGCTGATCGATCCGCGGGCGCGGGAGCTGCTGGCCGCCGCCGACGACGTGCTGGGCTACTCGCTGTTCGACCGCTGCCGCGAGGCCGAGGACGACTACTCCGAACCCGCCCAGGTGGCCTTCCTGGTGACCTGCCTGGCCCTGGCCTACTGGGCGCACGGGGCCCTGGACGTGCGGCCGCAGGTCTGCACCGGGCCGAGCTTCGGCGGCAAGGCGGCCGCGGTGTACAGCGGCGCGCTGGACTTCGCCGACGGGGTGCGGCTGACCGCCGAGCTCGCCCGTTGCGAGCAGGACTACTTCGCCGAGCACCACGCGGACGTGGTGACCCACTCGTTCACCCGCACCCCGCGGCCGCTGCTCGACGAGGTCCTGGCGGAGCTGGAGGGGCTCGGCGAGCCCTACGAGGTCTCGTGCTACATCGACGAGGACTTCTACATGCTCTCGCTGCGCGAGGACCGGCTCGACTGGCTCCAGCGGCGCCTGCGGGCCGGCGGCGGGCTCCCGCTCTACACGATGCGGCCGCCGATGCACTCGGCCGCCTTCGGGCCGCTGCGTGACCGGGTGGAGCGCGAGGTCCTGAGCGCGATCCCGTTCGCCGACCCGCGGATCCCGATCCTGGCCGACCAGGACGGCGCGGTGCTGACCACCGCGGCCTCGGTCAGGCAGCTGCTGCTCGACGGCATCGTGCGCCCGGTGCGCTGGCCCGAGGTGGTCGCGTCCCTGCAGCGGCTGGGCGTCGGCACGGTCTACGTGGCCGGCCCGGACGGCATCTTCGGCCGGGTCCGCTGCACCACCCGCAACTTCGAGACGATCCGGCTGACCCCGAAGCTGGCCGTCCGGCCGCGGCAGCGCCCCCCGCTGCCGGCGGCCGTTGTCTAGTGCCGTGGCAGCCGACGTTCGCCCCGTTCGCCGTCCCAGCACGACATCTGGCTGCGTTGCGGGGACGCCAACGCAAAAGAGTGCGAGGGCGTCCCCGCGCCTTGCCATATGCCGCCCTGGAACGCCTCACTTGCGGGCGAACGTCGGCTGCCACGGCACTAGTGCCTCGGCACCGGCGTCCCGGCCGGCGGCATCCGGCCGGGGTGCCCCGCGCGCTCAGCCCGCGGTCGACGCGGCCCGGTCGGCCGGGGCGATCGAGGCCGACACGGCCCGCCAGAGCGTGCCCGGGGTGGCGAAGGTCTCCAGGCTCAGCGCCTCGTCCAGCAGGCGCACGCCGTAGGCGTCCTCCACGGCCGCCAGCAGCTCCACCGAGCCCATCGAGTCCAGCCCGAGGTCGCGCAGGCTCAGCTCCTCGGTCAGCGCCGCCTCCGGGGGCAGGAACGTCAGGAAAGACCGGACAAGTTCATCAAACTGCTGATCCCACATGTGCGACTCCGGGGTCTCTGGTGTGCGGAAGCCACCGGCGCGGGCGCGCAAGGGCCTGATTCGACGAAAGACCATCGCGCCACACAGCTGCAACCCCAGCGCACCCCTATTCCAAGGAGGACGGATGACGCACAGCCAGAGCACCGCTCTGTACGAGAGGTTCCTGCGCGGCCTGGCCGCGCATCCGCGGCGCGACGCTGCACGGGCTGGCGGGCGCAGCATCAGCTATGAGGCCGCGCACGAGCTTGCGCTCCGCTGGGCTGGGGCACTGCGACCACGGCTGGTCGGCCCGGCGCCCGCGGTGGGGGTGCTCGCGGACAAGGGGATCGACGCCTATGTCGGCCTGCTCGCGGCGCTCTACACCGGAGCCGCAGTGGTACCCCTGCACCCTGCCTTCCCGGCCGCCCGTACCCGCGCGATGCTGCTCGCCGCCGGGGTCTCGGCCGTATTCGCGGACGCTGCGGGGGCGAAGGCGCTGGCGGCGACCGGTGTGGACACGCCGGTGCTCGCCCTCGATTCGGACGGTGGCGGACCCGGCGCGGGTTGGGGCGCCGCCCTGGCCGAGCCGGTGCCTGTGAACGCCGCGGACGCCGCGTACATCCTGTTCACCTCGGGCTCGACCGGCACGCCGAAAGGGGTACCGATCAGCCACGCGAACACCGACCACTACTTCCGGCTGATGGACGAGCGCTACCGGTTCACCGCCGAGGATGTGTTCAGCCAGACCTTCGACCTGAACTTCGACTGCGCGATGTTCGACCTCTTCTGCGCCTGGGGCGCGGGCGCGGCGGTGCAGGCCGTGCCCGCCGGGGCGTACCGCGCGATGCCGGAGTTCGTAGCGCAGCACGGCCTGACGGTCTGGTTCTCCACCCCCAGCAGCATCGCCCTGTTGCGCCGCACTGGCGGCCTGGCCCCCGGCGCACTGCCGAGCCTGCGTTGGAGCCTGTTCGCCGGCGAGGCGCTGCAGGCCGCCGACGCCGCGACGTGGCAGGCGGCGGCCGACCGCTCGACCCTGGAGAACATCTACGGGCCCACCGAGCTGACCGTCACCGTCTCCGGGCACCGCTGGTCCCCGCACGGCTCGCCCGCCCTCTGTGTCAATGGCCTGGTTCCGATCGGGTCCGTCCATCCCGGACACGCCTATCTGCTGCTCGGCGAGGACGGCGAGGAGGCCCATACCGAGGGGGAGCTGTGCATCACCGGCGCCCAGATGACGGCCGGGTACCTCGACCCCGCCGACAACGAGGGCCGCTTCCTCGTGCGTGCGGGCCGTCGCTGGTACCGCACCGGGGACCGGGTGCGGCTGCTGCCGAACGGCGAACTGGTCTACTTCGGCCGGGTCGACGCGCAGGTGCAGGTGCAGGGCTGGCGGGTCGAGCTGGCGGAGCTCGACCACGCGCTGCGCGGTTGCGCCGGAGTGGAGGACGCGGCGACCGTGGCGCGGGCCGGAGCGAAGGGGACCGAGCTGGTCGCCTTCTACACCGGGGTGCCGGCCGCGCCCGCCGAACTCGTCCGACGGCTGCGCGAGACCCTGCCGGAGGGCATGCTCCCGCGCGAGTTCCGGCACCTGGACCGGCTGCCGCTCAACCCGAACCGCAAGGTCGACCGCTCCCGGCTTGCCCGAGTGGCCGCCGGGGAGGGCGCCGATTTAGGGGTCCGCGGCCCGGCTTAGGGGTGTGAGCAGGCCGTACTCGCTGGCTAGCGTTTCACAGCGGCGGGGCCGGAGTGCCGCGTCAGCCGACCAACTGCGCAACCGACCATCCGACCGTCCTTCGTCCCGCGTGAACGGAGCGCGTCCCTTGACTGGCCAGCTCATCCACACCCTGCTCGACGGCGCCGCGAGCGAGGCGCCCGACGCGCCCGCGGTCACCGACGTCCACGGCACCACGTCCTACCGGACCCTGGCCCGGCTGAGCCACGCCTTCGCGCACTGGCTGCGCCGGGCCGGCCTGGCCCCCGGCGACCGCCTGGTCGTACAGCTGCCCAGCCGGCTCGAACAGGTCGCGATGTTCTACGGCGCCTCCCGCGCCGGGGTGGTCTTCGTGCCGCTGAACCCGGCGATGAAGGAGTTCCACCTGGCGTCGGTCTTCGGCAACGCCGAACCGGCCCTCGTGCTCGCAGTCGGCGACGCCGTGCCACGGCTGCGCGGGCTCGCCGGCGTGCCGGTGCGGGACGCTGCCGAGGTCTGGGCCGAGGTACGGGGACTGGCCGAGAGCGACCTGCCGCCGCTGGGCGACGAGGTGCGCCCACAGGACGTCGCGGTGCTGATCTACACCTCGGGCAGCACGGCCGCGCCGAAAGCGGTGATCGGCCCGCACGCACAGGTCGTCTTCGCCTGCCGCGCCATCCAGCAGGTGCTGGCCTACCGCGCCGACGACGTGGTGTTCTGCCGCTTTCCGCTGTCCTGGGACTACGGGCTCTACAAGGTCCTGCTGTGCTGCCTGGGCCGCAGCCGGATCGTGCTCGCCGGCGAGGAGTCCGACCTGCGGCTGATCGGCCTCATGGCCGAGACCGGGGCCACCGTGGTCCCGATCGTCCCCTCGCTGGCCGGGATGATCGCCACCCTCGCGGTCCGGCACGCAGAGCGGCCGCCGGTGCGCATGTTCACCAACACCGGCGCCGCGCTGGGCGCGGCCACGACCGCGGCGCTGCGCGAGCTGTTCCCCGGCGTGCGGGTGGTGCGCCAGTTCGGCCAGACCGAGTGCAAGCGCGTCTCGATCATGCCGCCCGGACAGGACCGGGAGCGACCCGGCTCGGTCGGGCTGCCGCTGCCCGGAACCAGCGTGCTGATCCTGGACCAGGACGGCGGAGCGGTGCCCGCGGGCGAGGTCGGCGAGATCGTCGTCGCCGGACCGCACGTGATGCCCGGCTACTGGCGAGCCCCGGAGGTGACCGCGCGCACCTTCCGCACCGGTCCGGACGGGGAGACCCGGCTGCACACCGGCGACTACGGCTCCTTCGACGCCGACGGCTACCTCTACTTCGAGGGCCGGCGCGACGACATGTTCAAGCGTAAGGGCATCCGGATGAGCGTCCTGGAGATCGAGGCCGCCGCCACCGACATCGACGGAGTGCGCGCCGCCGCCGTGCTGCCGCCCTCCGACGGGCGCGACCTGGCCGTCGTCGTGGAGAGCGACGACCTGGCCCCGCACGTGGTGCTCAAGGAACTGGCCCAGCGCCTGGAGCCGGCAAAGGTGCCCGCGCTGTGCCGGGTGCTGCCGGATCTGCCGCTGACCCTGCACGGCAAGAACTCCCGCGAGGCGCTGGCCGGCCTGTTCGACGGCGAGGAGCCGTGAGCGCCCGGTACGCACGGCTGGCCGCCCGCCACGGCACGCCGCTGTACATTTACGACCTGGCCGAGGCCGAGGCGGCCCGCGACGAGCTGTTCGCGGCGCTGCCGGAGGAGTGCGAGCTCTACTACGCGCTCAAGGCGAACCCGCATCCCGGACTGGTACGCGCGCTGCGTGGCGGCGGCGGTGGTCGTGGAGGTGGCGGCGGCCGGGGCTGTCGCGCCGAGATCAGCTCGACCGGCGAACTGGCCGCCGCGCTGGCCGCCGGGTTCGCCGGGGCGGACTGCCTCTACACCGGGCCCGGCAAGACCGACGCGGAACTGCGCGAGGCGATCGGACTCGGCGTGCGGCTGTTCTCCACCGACTCGGTCACCGACCTGCGCAGGGTAGGCGCCGCGGCCAGTGCGCAGGGCGTCACCGCGGACTGCCTGCTGCGGGTCAACAGCGCCTCGGCGAGCGCGGCCACGAGCATCCGGATGACCGGCACGCCCTCGCAGTTCGGCTTCGACAGCGAGACCCTCGCCGAAACGCTGCCGCTGCTGCGCGCCGTCGCAGGGGTCGAACTCGCCGGGCTGCACTTCTTCCCGCTGAGCAACGCGCGCGACGAGGAGAGCCTGATCGGCGAGTTCCGGCACACCGTCGAACTCGCGGCCGCACTGTCCGCCGAGCTCGGCCTCCCGCTGCGGATCCTGGATCTCGGCGGCGGATTCTCCTCGCCCTACGGAGTGCCCGGAGCGCGCGGCCGCTACCCGAAACTGCGCCAGGAGCTGTCCCTCACCCTCGACCGGCACCTGCCCGGCTGGCGGGAGGGCACCCCGGCGATCGCCTTCGAGTCCGGCCGCTTCCTGGCCGGGGCGAGCGGCACCCTGGTCGCCTCGGTGACCAACGTGAAGGTCAGCCGGGGGCGCACGTTCGTCATCCTCGACGCCGGGATCAACACCTTCGGCGGCATGTCAGGGCTCGGTCGGCTGATGCCGGTCTCGGTAAGGCTCTGCGACGACGGGGCCGATGAGAAAGACGGCGGCGGCGCGACCGTGGCAATCAACACCGTGAGAGCCAGCCTGGCCGGGCCGCTGTGCACCCCGGGCGACCTGCTCGGCCGGGAGATCCCGCTGCCCGCGCTGGAGCCGGGCGACCTGGTCGAGGTGCCCAACGCCGGGGCGTACGGCCCGACCGCCAGCCTGCTGCTGTTCCTCGGCCGCCCGGCTCCGCTGGAGATTGTGATCCGCGGGGACGAGACGGTCTCGGTCTCGCGCATCGAGCCGCACCGCCGCCACCTCGTCCCGGCGGCGGACCGCGATGGCTGAGCTCCCCGCCGTCCCGGACCGTCGCAGAGTGCTGGTCAGCGGGCTGGCCTCGGACGCGCACACCTGGAACCTGGTCTTCCTGCAGCTGCTGCTCGAAGAGCACGGATACGAGGTGGTCAACCTCGGCCCGTGCGTGCCCGACGACGTGCTGGTGACGCAGTGCCTGCGGCTGCGCCCCGGGCTGGTGGTGCTCAGCAGCGTCAACGGCCACGGCTACCAGGACGCGCTGCGGGTGATCCCGAAGCTGCGCGACCACCCCGCCCTCGCCGAGCTGCCGATGGTGGTCGGCGGCAAGCTCGCGGTGTCCGACGAGGACGCCTCCGACCGCGCGGCGCTGCTGGCCAAGGCGGGCTTCGACGCCGTCTTCCCGGACGGCGGGACCGGGCTGGCGGAGTTCCGCCGCTACGTGCGCTCGATCGGTCCCGGGCCGGCCGCGGGCGGCGACTTCGGCGCGTTCGTGCACACGGCGGCCCGGCGCGGACACCTGGTGGTGCAGCCCCGGATGGGCTTCGACAACCCCCGGCAGATGCGCGCCGGACTGGCCGCCACCAAGGCCGCCGACGCCGCTACGGTCGGCACGATCACGCTCGACAGCTACACCCGCGTCGGCGACCTGGCCGCGGTCTCGGCCGCGCTGGAGAGCGGAACCGCGCTGAACGGGTACCCGATCGTCAGCCACGACCCGAGCGTCACCGAGCAGGTCCTGGCAGGTATCTGCGACGAGACCTTCCCGGTGCAGGTCCGGCACGGCTCGGCCGCCCCGGCCGCCATCTTCAGCGCACTGACAGCCCTCGGACTCGACGCGACCGAGGGCGGCCCGGTCTCCTACTGCCTGCCCTACGGGCGCACGCCGCTGGCAGAGTCGGTGCGCGCCTGGGCCGAGTGCACCGCGAGTTTCGCCGCGCTGCGCACCAGCGGATCCGAGCCGCACCTGGAGACCTTCGGCGGCTGCATGATGGGCCAGCTGTGCCCGCCCGGCCTGCTCGTGGCGCTCTCGGTGCTCGAAGGGCTCTTCTTCGCCCAGCACGGAATGCGCAGCATCTCGCTCAGCTACGCCCAGCAGACCCACGCCAAACAGGACGCCGAGGCGGTCCTCGCGCTGCGCCGCCTGTGCGCGGAACTGCTGCCCGAGCCGGTGGCCTGGCACATCGTCATCTACGCCTACATGGGCGTGTACCCGGCCAGCCGGGAGGGCGCGTACCGGCTGCTGCGCAAGGCGGCCGAGCTCGCCGTGGGCACCGGCTCGGAGCGGCTGATCGTCAAGACCGTGGCCGAGTCCCGGCGGATCCCCACCATCGAGGAGAACGTTGCAGCGCTCGAATTCGCCGCGGCGGTGGCCCGGCGCACCGCTCCCGCCCCGACGCGCGAGCGCGGGGCCGAGGCCGACTCGCAGACCTACCGCGAGGCCCGCGCCCTGATCGAGGCGGTGCTGGGGCTCGGCGACGACGTGGGACAGGCGCTGCTCGCCGCGTTCGCCCGGGGCTATCTGGACGTGCCCTACTGCGTCCACCCGGACAACGCGGGCGCGGCACGCAGCTATATCGACGCACAGGGGCGGCTGCGCTGGGCGCAGACCGGCTCCATGCCGTTGGACGGGCTCGTGACTGTCGGCGGGGAACCGCGCCGGGTCACCTCTTCGGGGCTGTTGTCCGACCTGTCGTATGTACGGCGCGGCTACGACCTGTACCAGGAATCAGCGCCTCTGAGCGCGGCAGACCCCGGAGTGTGAGTGCGAATGAGCGACACCCTGAGTTCGGCGCAAAGGCGTGCCGCGACCGTCGCGCGTCTGGAGGCGTTGACCGCGCCGGAGCAGAGCCGCGAGCTGGCCGCGCTGGTCGCCGGGCACACTGCGGCAGCGCTGCGTCAGCTGCGTGAAGACGGTCCGGTGTCGGGTGACACGGGGCCGGATGACGCAGGGCCGGATGACGCATCGTCCGGCGAACCAGTGCCCGCCGAATCAGTGCCCGCCGAATCAGCAGCCTTCGACGCGGCCCGGATCGACGTGCACACCTCCTTCCGCGACCTCGGCGTCGACTCGCTCGCCCTGGTCGACCTGCACCTGCGGCTCAATGCCGCCACCGGCCTGTCCATGCCGCCCACGGTCGCGTTCGACCACCCGACCCCGGTCCTGCTCGCCGAGTACCTGCGCGCGCAACTGCTCGGCCGCGCCGCGAGCGGCGCACCGTCCGCATTGCCTGCCGCACGCGCCGCCGACCGGGACGAGGGTGACGACCCGGTCGTCATCGTCGGGATCGGCTGCCGCTTCCCCGGCGAGATCTACGGCCCCGAGGACCTCTGGCGCCTGGTCGCCTCGGGAGGTGAGGTTCTCTCGCCCTTCCCGGCCGACCGCGGCTGGGATCTGGAGCACATGTTCGACCCCGACCCGGACGCGACCGGCAAGAGCTACGCCGACCGCGGCGGCTTCCTGTCCACCGGCACCGAGTTCGACGCCGACTTCTTCGGCATCAGCCCGCGCGAGGCCCTGGCCATGGACCCGCAGCAGCGCCTGGTCCTCGAAGTCGCCTGGGAGGCGCTCGAACGCGCCGGGATCGATCCGCTCGCGCTCAAGGGCAGCCCGACCGGCGTCTACATCGGGGCCGAGGTCCACGAGTACGGGGTGCGGGTGCACGAGGCGCCCGAGGGGCTCGACGGCTACCTGATGACCGGGAACGCCCCCAGCCTGGCCTCGGGCCGGGTCGCCTACGTGCTCGGTCTCGAAGGCCCCGCCGTCACCGTCGACACCGCCTGCTCCGGCTCGATCGTCTCGCTGCACCTGGCCGCCCAGGCGCTGCGCCGGGGCGAGTGCGACCTGGCCGTCGTCGGCGGGGTCGCCGTGATGGGCAGCCCCGGGATGTTCACCGCCTTCAGCCGCCAGCGCGGCCTCGCTCCCGATGGCCGCTGCAAGGCGTTCGCGGCGGCGGCCGACGGCACCGGTTTCGCCGAAGGCGTCGGCCTGCTCGTCGTCGAGCGGCTTTCCGACGCACGGCGGCGGGGGCACCGGGTGCTGGCCGCGGTGCGCGCGACCTCGGTCAACTCCGACGGGGCCAGCAACGGTCTGACCGCGCCGAGCGGTACGTCCCAGCAGCGGCTGATCCGTCAGGCGCTCGCCGATGCGCGGCTGGCCGCGGCGGACGTGGACGCGGTCGAGGCGCACGGCACCGGCACCACGCTCGGCGACCCGATCGAGGCCCAGGCGATCATCGCCACCTATGGGCAGGATCGTCCCGCCGACCGGCCGCTGTGGCTCGGCTCCGTCAAGTCGAACCTCGGCCACACCCAGGCCGCCAGCGGCGCCGCCGGGATCATCAAGATGGTCATGGCGCTGCGTCACGGCGTGCTGCCCAAGACCCTGCACGTCGACGCCCCCTCGCCGAATGTGGACTGGTCCGCCGGCGATGTACGACTGCTGACCGAGGCACGAGCGTGGCCCGCCGCCGAACGCCCCCGCCGTGCCGCCGTCTCGGCCTTCGGTATCAGTGGCACCAACGCGCACGTGATTCTTGAGGAGCCCGGCGCGTTCGAGCTGGCCGAGGTGGTCGAGCGAGCCGAACCGATCGAGCCCGCCGAAGCCCGCGAACAACACAGAACTCTGACTCCGGTGTCGCTGAGCGCGCGACACCCCGACGCGTTGCGCGCCCAGGCCGGGCGCTTGCTGTCCCTGGTCGAGCTGGAGTCGCCGGCGCTCACGGATCTCGGCTATTCCCAAGCGGTCACCCGCGCCGCCCTGCCGCATCGCGCGATCGTGCTCGCCGAGGACGACGCGGAGCTGCGCCGTGGCCTCGCCGCGCTCGCGGCTGGCGAATCCGCCCCCGGCCTGACCACCGGCGCCGTGACCTCCGGACGGCTCGCCTTCCTGTTCACCGGCCAGGGCAGCCAGCGCGCGGCGATGGGCCGCAGCCTCTACGCCGAATATCCCGTCTTCGCCGACGCACTGGCAGAGGCCGTCGGCCACCTCGACCTGCAACTGCCGGTCTCGCTCTGGGACGTGCTGTTCGCCGAGCCCGGCTCCGCCGGGGCCGCGCTGCTGGACGAGACCCGCTACGCCCAGCCCGCGCTGTTCGCCCTGGAGGTCGCGCTTTACCGGCTGCTCGAATCCTGGGGCCTGCGCCCCGACTACCTGGCCGGACACTCGATCGGCGAGATCGCCGCCGCGCACGTCGCCGGGGTGTTCACCCTCGACGACGCCGCGACCCTGGTCGCCGCGCGCGGTCGGCTGATGCAGCAGCTTGAGACCCCGGGCGCGATGGCCGCGGTGGAAGCCACCGAGGCCGAGGTCGAACCCCTGCTCGCCGAATCGGCTGACGTCGCGATCGCCGCGGTCAACGCCCCGAATTCCGTAGTTGTCTCCGGCAGCGAGACACGTGTAACCACCATCGCCGAGCACTTCGAGAAACTCGGTCGGAGGGTGTCGCGGCTGCGGGTCTCGCACGCCTTCCACTCGCCGCTGATGCAACCGATGCTGGCCGAGTTCCGCCGCGTCGCGCAGATCCTGGACTACCGCCCGGCGCAGATCCCGATCGTCTCCACCGTGACCGGCCAGAGCGCGACTGACGCGCAGCTGGGCGACCCTGAGTACTGGGTCGAGCACGTCATCCGCACGGTGCGATTCAACGACGCAGTGCTCAGCCTTGCCCGGCTCGGCACGGACACCTTCCTCGAACTCGGCCCGGACGCGGTGTTGGCCACGATGGGTCCGAATTGTCTGGACGGCGCGGCGCTGTTCGCCCCCACCCTGCGCCGCGGGCAGGACGAGTCCCGCACGCTGCTCGCGGCCGTGAGCGTGGCTCACGCGCGTGGCGCCCGACTGGACTGGGAGAGCTACTTCGCTGGAAGCGGCGCGCGGCGAATTGACCTGCCGCCATATCCGTTCCAGCGCCGCCGTTTCTGGCTCACCGCCCCGGACCGGGGCGACGCGGCCGGGCTCGGTCAGACCCCCGCCGAACACCCGCTGCTGAGCGCCGTCGTGGGCTTGGCCGGGACAGGCGGCGCGGTGCTCACCGGACGGGTCTCGCTGCGCACCCACCCCTGGCTCGCGGACCACGCCATTGCCGGTAGCCCTCTGCTTCCTGGCACGGCGTTCCTCGAACTGGCCGCACGCGCGGCGGAGCAGGTCGGCTGCGCGCTGGTCGAGGAGCTCACCATGGCCGCGCCGCTCGCGCTGCCAGTCACCGGGGCGGTCGTGCTTCAGGTCGCGGTCGGGTCGCAGCAGGGCGACGGCCGGCGCGGCGTCGAGATCCACTCGCGTCCGCAGACCGCCGCCGAGCATGAGCCCTGGACTCTGCACGTCACCGGCACAATCGCGCCCGGGACTGAGACAGGGACGGGACCCGGGGCAGAGACCGCACAGCCCGAGTCGCACCAGTGGCCCCCCGCCGGGGCCGAGCCGGTCGACATCACAGGGCTCTACGACGATCTGGCCGGTCAGGGTTATGGCTACGGCCCGGCGTTCCGCGGCCTGCGCGCGGTCTGGCGTGCGGACGACGCGGTCTACGCCGAGGTGGAGCTGCCCGCGTCCGCCCGAGCTGAGGTGGGTAGCTTCGGACTGCACCCGGCGCTGCTCGACGCAGCGCTGCACGCCACCGACTTCGCCACAGCCACAGCTGAGGACGGCCGCACCCGGCTGCCGTTCGCCTGGAGCGCGGTGCGGCTGCACGCGTCCGGCGCGACCTCGGCGCGGGTACGCATCACGGCGAACGGTCCGGATGACGTGTCCCTCCAGCTCACCGACAGCTCTGGTGCGCCGATTGCGACCATCGGTTCGTACCTGGTGCGGGAGGTCTCGCCGGAGCAACTGCGCGCCGCCCGGAACGGACGATCCGACAACCTGTACCGCGTCGACTGGACCGGCCTGGCCCTCGACCCGTCCATCGCTCCGCCCGCACTTGTCGAACTGGACGACCTCGACGCGCTCGACGTACCACCGGTTGTACTCGCGCGCGTTGCCCCGGAACCGGGCGAGACTCCCGCAGCCGTGCGCGCCGTTACCGGCCGCGTGCTGAGCCTGATCCAGGGTTGGCTGGCCGACGAGCGCACTGCCGGCGCGCGCCTGGTGCTGGTCACCCAAGGCGCGACCGCCGCACCGTCCCCGGCTGAGCCAGCAGCCATAGACCTAAGCCTGGCTGGCGTCCTCGGTCTCGTGCGCTCGGCGCAGGCCGAGCACCCCGGCCGGTTCGTCCTGGCCGACCTCGACGGCAGCGAACGTTCGGAGCGGACGCTGGCCGCTGCTATCGCTTCCGGCGAACCCGAGTTCGCGCTGCGCGAGGGCACGGTCCTGGTGCCGCGCCTGGCCGCCGCGCCTGCGGCGGAGGCCGCACCCCGCTGGAACCCCGACGGCACGGTACTGATCACCGGAGGCACCGGCGCGCTTGCCGCGCACGTCGCGCGCCACCTCGTCGCCGAGCACGGCGTTCGGCACATGTTGCTGGCCGGGCGTCGTGGCACCGCCGCCCCCGGCGTGTCAGAGCTGCGCGACGAACTGGCCCTCGACGGCGTGACGGTCACCGCCGCCGCCTGCGACGTCAGCGACCGCGACGCGCTGCGCATGCTGCTCGGCAGCATCGACCCGGTCCACCCGCTGACCGCCGTCGTGCACCTGGCCGGCGCGGTGGACGACGCACTCGTGGGCGACCTGACCCCGCGTCACCTGGACGCCGTGCTGCGCCCCAAGGCTGACGCCGCCTGGTACCTGCACGAGCTGACCCGGGATCAGGAGCTGGACGCCTTCGTCCTGTTCTCCTCGACCGCGACCCTGTTCGACGCGGCCGGACAGGGTAACTACGCCGCCGCCAACACCTTCCTCGACGCGCTCGCGCAACACCGGCGCGCCGCCGGGCTCCCGGCGCTCTCGCTGGCCTGGGGCCTGTGGAGCGGGGCCGGGGGCATGGGCGCCGGACTCGACCGGGCCGCGCTGCATCGCACCGCGCGCTCCGGAATCGAGCCGCTCACCGTGCCCGAGAGCCTGCGCCTGCTCAGCGAGGCCTTCGGCCGTCCCGACCCGACCCTGGCGCCGATCCGGATCGACCCGCAGGCGGCACGGAGCCGCGCCGACGGAGTGCCCGCCCTGCTGCGCGGCCTCGTGCGTCCGACGGCCCGGCGCGCGGTCGAGGATCCAGCGGCGAGTACCACCGGACGTTACGCCGCCCTGCCCGATGCCGAGCGCCTCGATGCGCTGCTCGAACTCGTGAGGAGCGCGGCGGCTGGGGTGCTTGGGCACGACGGCGCTGCCGAGATCAGCCCGGACCGCCCGTTCGCGCAACTCGGCTTCGACTCCCTCGGGGCGGTCGAATTGCGCAACCGTCTCAACGCTGCGACCGGGCTGCGCCTGACCGCGACCCTGACCTTCGACCATCCGACCCCGGCCGCGCTGGCCGACCACCTGTCCGCCCAACTCGCCGCGATGTCGACGAGCACGGCGTCAATCAGCACAGCGTCGACTAGCACAGCGTCGACCGGCACCGGCCCGGCGCGGCGCACTCGCACCTCGGCTGCGGCGGACGCGGACGGGGAGCAGATCGCCATCGTCGGCATGGCCTGCCGCTACCCGGGCGCGGTCACCTCGCCGCAGGACCTGTGGCAGCTGGTGGCCGCCGGACGTGACGCGATCGCCGCCTTCCCGACGGACCGGGGTTGGCCCACTGACCTACACCAGCCCGAGGGCGGGGCTCCTGGCAGCAGCCTCACTCGCGAAGGCGGTTTCCTCTATGAGGCCGCGCAGTTTGACGCAGCCTTCTTCGATATCAGCCCGCGCGAGGCGCAAGCCATGGACCCGCAGCAGCGTCTGCTGCTCGAAGTCGCCTGGGAGACCTTCGAACGGGCCGGTATCGACCCGCACTCACTGCGCGGCAGCGACACCGGGGTCTTTGCCGGCGTGATGTACCACGACTGGGGCCTGCGCCTGGGCCGACTGCCTGAGGAGATCGCCGGATACCTGGGCAACGGCAGCCTCGGCAGCGTGGTCTCCGGACGGGTGGCTTACGCGCTTGGGCTACAGGGCCCGGCGGTCACCGTGGACACGGCGTGCTCATCCTCGTTGGTCGCGCTGCACTGGGCGGCTAGCGCGCTGCGCAACGGCGAGTGCTCGCTCGCGCTGGCAGGCGGAGTGACCGTGATGTCCACGCCGGACACCTTCGTCGACATGACCCGCCAGGGCGGCCTGGCCCCCGACGGACGCTGCAAGTCCTTCGGCGCGGGCGCCGACGGAACCGGCTGGTCCGAGGGCGTGGGCCTACTCCTGCTGGAGCGGCTCTCCGACGCGCGGCGCGCCGGTCATCGAGTGCTGGCCCTGGTCAAGGGGTCCGCGGTCAACTCCGACGGCGCCTCCAACGGGCTCACCGCACCCAACGGACCCGCCCAGCAGCGGGTGATCCGCCAGGCGCTGGCTGCTGCCGGACTCGAACCGTCCGAGGTCGACGCCGTGGACGGCCACGGCACCGGCACCACCCTCGGCGACCCGATCGAGGCTCAAGCCCTGATCGCAGCCTATGGCGAGAACCGTCCCGCCGGACGGCCGCTGTGGCTCGGCTCCGTCAAATCGAACCTCGGCCACACCCAGGCCGCGGCCGGGGTCGCGGGCGTCATCAAGATGGTCGAGGCGATGCGCCGCGGCGTGCTGCCCAGGACGCTGCACGTCGACCAGGCCTCGCCCGAGGTCGACTGGTCGGCCGGTGGCGTCGAGCTGCTGACCCGTCAGATCGACTGGCCGGAGGACGGGAGCGAGAGGCCCCGACGCGCGGGGGTGTCCTCGTTCGGCATCAGCGGTACCAACGCGCACGTCATTCTCGAACAGGCCCCCGCGACGGACGAGCCGCCGCCCGTGTCTGCACCTGTTCCGGCTGTGCTGCCCTGGCTCCTGTCCGGCCGTACTCCGCAGGCGCTGCGGGACCAGGCCGCCCGGCTGCGTGCACTGCTCGAAGAGCGCGACGACGCGGAACCGGTCGAGATTGCGACGGCGCTCGCCCTTGGCCGGGCGGCGCTGGAGCACCGGGCCGCAGTGGTCGGCTCTGGGCTCGCTGAGCTGACCGCCGGACTTGAGGCTTTGGCCGAAGGCGCCCACGACGGCGTGATCGAAAGCGCCGCCGACACCGGGGCGCGGCAAGGAAAACTGGCCTTCCTCTTCACCGGTCAGGGCGCGCAGCGCGTAGGGATGGGTCGGGAGTTGTACGCGTCATTCCCGGTTTTCGCCGCCGCCCTGGACGAGGTGCTTGCCGAGTTCGATCCGGCAGTGCGTGAGGTGATGTGGGGCGACGACCAGGAACTGCTAAACCAGACCGGTTCCGCGCAGTGCGCCCTGTTCGCTCTCGAGGTCGCGTTGTTCCGGCTGCTGGAGTCCTGGGGCGTGCGCCCGGATCTGCTGGTGGGTCACTCGATTGGCGAGCTCGCGGCCGCGTACGTCGCGGGTCTTTGGTCGCTGCCTGATGTCGCGCGGCTCGTTACGGCGCGTGGCAGGTTGATGCAGGCCCTGCCGACTGGCGGTGCGATGGTCGCAGTGCAGGCGACTGAGTCCGAGGTTGAGCCCCTGCTCGCCGACCACGTTGACGTCGCGATTGCTGCGGTCAACGGGCCGGAATCCGTCGTGGTCTCCGGGAGCGAGACAGGTGTAACCATCCTCGTCGAGCATTTCCAGTCTCTCGGCCGCCGTGTCACGTCGCTACGCGTCTCGCACGCGTTCCACTCTCCGTTGATGGATCCGATGCTCGACGAGTTCCGGGCCGTGGCCGAGACGCTCACGTACCACCCCACCCACATCCCGATTGTGTCCACGCTCACCGGACAGCGCGCCGACTCGGACGACCTGTCCTCGCCGCAGTACTGGACACGTCAGGTACGTGGCACGGTCCGGTTCGCCGACAGCGTGCACCACTTGGTTGAGCGCGGGGTCACCACAGCGCTCGAAATCGGGCCGGACGCCGTGCTCACGGCGCTGGGCCGCGAGACGGCGGGGGAGCGGACCGCGTTCGTCAACCTGCTGCGCGCCGGGCGTCCCGAGGAGCGGGAACTAGTCGCTGGCCTCGGCCGCGCCCACGTCCACGGCGCCCGCGTCGACTGGGCCACCTTCTTCGCCGGGCACAACCCGCGCGCGGTAGACCTGCCCACCTACGCCTTCCAACACCGGCGCTACTGGCTGGACGCGGGACAGGCCATCCAACCAGACCTGGGCTCAGCGGGCCTGGAGCCGCTCGGGCACCCGCTGCTCAGCGCGGCGGTCGCGGCGGCCGACTCGGACGGCGTCGTACTCACGGGGAGGCTCTCACTCGACACCCACTCGTGGCTGGGCGACCATGACGTGCTCGGCAGCGTCCTGCTTCCCGGCACCGGCTTCCTCGAACTGGCCCTGCGCGCGGGCCGACAAGTCGAGTGCGGCCGGATCCGGGAACTGACCCTGTACGCCCCCCTGGTCCTGTCCGCAGGCTCGGCCATCACGCTTCAAGCGGTAGTCGGCCCGCCCGACGGCGAAGGCGCCCGCCCACTCCAGATCTTCTCCCGTGGCGCCGAGCCCGACGCGCCCTGGATCCGGCACGCCAGCGGGACGCTGACCGTGGCCCCTGACCCCGAACCGATGCAGCTCGAGCCGTGGCCGCCGGCTGACGCCCAGCCGATTCCCGCCGAGGACGCCTACAGCACGCTCGCTGAACGCGGCTACGGCTACGGCCCCGTCTTCCAGGGCCTCAAGCGCGCTTGGCGGCGAGGCCCTGACCTCTTCGCCGAGGTCGCCTTGCCGGAGGAGGCGTGGTCCGACGCTGCCTGCTTCGGCTTGCATCCCGCGCTGCTCGATGCCGCGATGCACGCCGATCTGCTCGACGGCGCGCACACGACCCTGCTGCCGTTCTCCTGGAGCGGAGTCAGCCTGCACGCGGCCGGAGCGACGAGCCTGCGCGTGCACCTGCGCAGACTGCGCGGCGACGAAGAGACCGCCATCACGGTGACCGACGAGGCTGGCGAGCTGGTCCTGTCCGTGGACCGCTTGGTCTCGCGCCCGGTCTCGGCCGGGCAGCTGGCCGCCCCCGAGCTGCGGAACCTGTGGCGCCTCGATTGGCAGCGGTTCGCCGACGTGGTCCCGAGCACGGCGCCGCTGCCGACTCTGGCCCAGATCCAGGCCGGTTTCGAAGCCGACCGCACGACTCAGATCCCTGAGACCGTGCTGCTGTCGGTCGTCACCCTCACCGGTCCGGTGCCCGAGGCCGCGCACGCGGTAGCCCAGGATGTGCTGTCCGCGTTGCAGACCTGGCTCGGCGACGAGCGCTACGCCGCGAGCGCCCTGCTCGTGCGCACGACCCGGGCCGTGTCGGCCGCGGACGGCGACCTTGTGGACCTCGCGCAGGCCCCGGTGTGGGGACTGGTACGTGCGGCCCAGGCCGAGAATCCCGGCCGCTTCCTGCTGCTCGACGTGGAGAGCGAGGACGAGACCGCCGTTGTTGGCGCGATTGCGGCCGGCGAGACCGAGTTCGCCGCGCGGGCCGGCTCGGTGCACGTGCCCCGGCTCGTGCCGGTCCCCGCTCCCGAGGCCGACCCTGCAGACTCTGTAGACCCTGCGACGCCCTGGGACGGTACGGTGCTGATCACCGGCGGCCTGACCGGAATCGGCGCGCTGCTCGCCCGCCACCTGGTGAGCCGCCACGGCGTGCAACGGCTCGTGCTTGCAGGACGGCGCGGCCCGGACACCCCCGGCGCGGCCGAGTTGAGCGCCGACCTGGCCGCCCTCGGCGCTGACATCGTCGTCGAAGCCTGCGACGTGTCCGACCGTGCGAGTGCGCGGGCACTGCTGGCGCGACACCCCGGCATCGACGCCATCGTGCACGCAGCCGGTACCGCTGACAGCGCGCTGACCGCGGGCCTGTCCCCGGACCAGCTCGACAGAGTGCTGACACCCAAGGTCGACGGCGCCTGGAACCTGCACGAGCTCACCCTCGACCGGGAGTTGCGGGCGTTCGTGCTGCTCTCCTCCGCCGGCGGCAGCGTGCTCGCGGCGGGTCAGGGCAACTACGCCGCCGCGAACGTCTTCCTCGACGCCCTCGCGTCGCGGCGTCGTGCGCAGGGCCTCGCCGCGCAGGCGCTCGGTTTCGGGATGTGGGCGCTGGACGCCGGGCTCGGCGCCGAGCTCACCGAGGCCGACCTGGCCCGCGTGGCCCGCCTCGGGCTGCCCGCGCTCGCCCTCGGCGACGCCCTCGCGCTGTTCGACGCCGCACTCACCGCCGGCGATCCGGTGATCCTTCCGCTGCGCGTGGACCGCGCGGCGCTGCGGGCACGCGGCGACGATCTTCCCGTGCCGCTTCGCGACCTCGCGCGCACACCACGCCGCGCGACCGCGTCCGCGACTCCGGCCGGGGCTGCCGCGCAGGCGACACTGCTGGCCGGACTCACCGGTTCCGAACTGCGCCGGGCGCTGCTCGACCTGGTACGCACCAGCGCTGCGGCAGTACTCGGATACCGGGGCGCCGAGGAAGTGGGACCGGACCGGGCACTGCGGGAACTCGGCGTCGATTCGCTCGCCGCCGTCGAACTGCGCAACCGTCTGCAGACCGCCACCGGTCTGCCCCTGCCGGCCACGCTGGTCTTCGACCATCCGACCCCGCGGATCATCGCGCAGCACCTCGCCGAGCGGATCGCTGGTGCGAACGGCGCGAACGGCGCGGATAGTGCGAAGGCCGCCGCATCCACGGCCCGTGCCTCCGACTCCGCGAGCCTCGCCAACCTCGCCAGCCCCGACATCACTACCGACCCGATCGCGATCGTCGCGATCAGCTGCCGCTTCCCCGGCGGCGTCGCCTCCGCGGACGACCTGTGGCAGCTGGTCGCCGAGGGCCGGGACGCGGTCGGGCGGTTCCCGCAGGATCGCGGCTGGGACGTGACAGGGCTCTACGACCCCGAGCCGGGACGTCCCGGGCGCAGCTACGTGCGCGAGGGTGGGTTCCTGTACGACGCCGCCGAGTTCGATCCCGAATTCTTCGGCATCATGCCGCGCGAGGCGCTGGCGATGGACCCCCAGCAGCGGCTGCTCCTGCAGTCCGCCTGGGAGACCTTCGAGCGCGCGGGCATCGACCCGCAGGCCATGCGCGGCAGCGAGACCGGCGTTTACGTCGGCGTCATGTACCACGACTACGCCAGCAGGCTGCCGTCGGTGCCCGAGGACCTGGCCGGATACCTGGGCAACGGCAGCGCGGGCAGCATCGCCTCCGGCCGGGTCGCCTACAGCCTCGGCCTGGAGGGTCCCGCCGTCACGGTGGACACCGCGTGTTCGTCCTCGCTGGTGGCGCTGCACATGGCGTGCCAGGCGCTGCGTTCCGGCGAGGTCGCGATGGCCCTGGCCGGCGGAGTGACGGTCATGCCGACCCCCGAGATCTTTGTGGATTTCAGCCGACAGCGCGGCCTGGCCGCCGACGGCCGGTGCAAGGCCTTCGCCGCGGCGGCCGACGGCACCGGCTGGGCCGAGGGGATCGGCCTGCTCCTGGTCGAGCGGCTCTCCGACGCACGGCGCCTGGGACACCCGGTGCTCGCCCTCGTGCGCGGCTCGGCGATCAACCAGGACGGCGCCTCCAACGGACTGACCTCGCCCAACGGTCCCTCGCAGCAGCGGGTGATCCGGCGCGCGCTGGCCGCGGCCGGACTGTCCGCGGGCGAGGTCGACGCGGTGGAGGGGCACGGCACCGGGACCCGCCTCGGCGACCCGATCGAGGCCCAGGCGCTGCTCGCCGCCTACGGGCAGGACCGGCCCGAGGACCGGCCGCTGTGGCTCGGCTCGGTGAAGAGCAACCTCGGCCACGCGCAGGCGGCGGCCGGAGTCAGCGGGATCATCAAGATGGTGATGGCGCTGCGGCACGGACTGCTGCCGCGCACCCTGCACGTGGACCGGCCGTCGCCGCAGGTCGACTGGTCCGCCGGGAACGTGCGGCTGCTCACCGACGAGGTCCCGTGGCCCGCCGGGGACCGTCCGCGCCGGGCCGGGGTCTCCTCGTTCGGGCTGAGCGGCACCAACGCCCACGTGATCCTGGAGGAGGCCCCGACCGCAGCGCCCGCGTTCGTCCCGGCCGCACGTCCCGCACCTACTGCGCCGTCCGCACCCGTGCCGCTGCTGCTGTCCGCCCGCAGCGAAACGGCACTGCGCGAACAGGCCGCGCGCCTGCACGAGCACCTGTCACAGCACCCCGAGATCGAGCTGGCCGACGCGGGCCGCTCCCTGGCCGCCTCCCGCGCGAGCCTGGTCCGCCGCGCCGCAGTACTCGCCACCGACCGCGAGGACGCGCTCGCCGCCCTGGCGGAACTGGCCGGAACGTCGCAGGCCTCGCAGATTCAGACCCCGCTCACCCACACCCCGAACACCGACCGAATCATCCACGGACACGCCGATCCGGACGGGCTCACCGCCTACCTCTTCTCCGGCCAGGGCGCGCAGCGGCCCGGGATGGGCCGCGACCTCTACGCCGCACACCCGGCCTTCGCTGACGCCTTGGACGAGGCTTGCGCGCACCTCGACCCGCTGCTCGGCCACCCTCTCCGTGACCTGATGTTCGCCGAGGACGGGACCGCCGAGGCGCGGCTGTTGCACGAGACCGCGTACACGCAATGCGCCCTGTTCGCCTACGAGACGGCGCTCTACCGTCTCCTGCAAAGCTGGGGCCTGACTCCTGACCTCGTGCTCGGCCACTCGGTCGGCGAACTGGCCGCGTCCCACGCCGCCGGGGTGCTGAGCCTGCCCGACGCGTGCGCCCTGACCGCCGCCCGAGGACGACTCATGCAGGCGCTGCCGCCGGGCGGCGCTATGGTCGCGGTCCAGGCGAGCGAGGCCGAGGTGCTGCCCCTGCTCGTCGACCTGCCCAACGTTGCGATCGCCGCAGTCAACGGACCCGAATCCACAGTTGTCTCCGGCAGCGAGACACAGGTAACCACCCTCGCCGAGCACTTCCAGGCGCTCGGCCGCCGCGTCACCCGGCTGCGGGTCTCGCACGCGTTCCACTCCCCGCTGATGGAACCCATGCTCGCCGAACTGCGGCAGGTCGCCGAAGGAGTCGGCTACCGCCCGCCGAGCCTGCGCGTGGTGTCCACCGTGACCGGACGCCTCGCCTCCGCCGGGGACCTGGTCTCGCCGGAGTACTGGGTGCGCCACGCGCGCGACGCGGTCCGCTTCGCCGACGCGGTCGCGTGCCTCGAGGAACTGGGCGCGGCCCGCTTCGTCGAACTCGGCCCGGACGCCGCGCTCACCGCGATGGCTGGCAGTGTCCTGAGTGGGGCCGACCGGGTCCTGGTGTCCACCGCCCGGCACGGCCTGCCCGCCGTCCTGGCCCGCCTGCATGTCAGCGGGGCTGGACCGGACTGGTCCGGCTACTTCGCCGAGCGCGGCGCGACACGGGTCGACCTGCCCACCTACCCGTTCGAGAAGCGCAGGTTCTGGCTGGAGACCGGCGCCGCCCCGGCCTCCGCCGCCGAACTCGGCCAGGTCGGCGCCGATCACCCGCTGCTCGGCGCGGTGCTCGTCTCGCCCGAGTCCGGCGACGTGGTCCTCACTGGACGGCTGAGCCGGCAGACCCAGCCCTGGCTGTCCGATCACGCCGTGCTCGGCACGGTGCTGCTGCCCGGCACCGGCTACGTCGAACTGGCCGTGCGGGCCGGCGAGGAAGTCGGCTGCCCGGTCGTCGAGGAACTGACCATCGAGGCGCTGCTGCCGCTGCCGCCCGACGGCGGCACCGCGATCCAGGTCGTCGTCGGCGGGGCGGACTCCTCCGGGCGCCGCTCGCTGACCGTCCACTCCCGCACCGAGGACGCGCCGCCGCACGTGCCGTGGACGCGGCACGCCTCCGGGGTGCTCGCCCCGGCCGACACCGGCCCCGCGCCGGCCGCGCCCGAAAGCAGCTGGCCGCCGGCCGGAGCCGAGGCAGTCGACATCACAGACGTCTACGACTACCTCACCAGCCAGGGCTACCACTACGGCCCGATGTTCCGCGGGCTCAAGGCGGTGTGGCGCCGGGACAAGGAGATCTTCGCGGAGGTGGCGCTGCCCGCCGAGGCGAGCGCGCAGGCGGCCGAGTTCCGGGTACACCCCTCGCTGCTGGACGCCGCGCTCAGCGCCACCGACTTCCTCGGCGGCCGCAAGCCACAGGACATCGGCGCCTCCCAACTGCCCTTCGCCTGGACCGGGGTGAGCGTGCACCGGTCCGGCGCGGCCCGCATGCGGGTACGCATCAACTGGGTCGGCTCCGACACCGCCGCCGGTTCCGACGCGGTGCGCCTGGACCTGTCCGACCCGGACGGGAACCCGGTCGCCACGGTGGAATCGCTCGTGGTGCGCGCGGTCACCCCGGACCGGGTCGCAGCCGCGGCGGCCGCCTCGACCGGCACCCGGCTGCACGACTCGCTCTTCCGCGTCGGCTGGACCCACCTGCCCACCGGGACCGCGCAGGAGGCGGCGATGGGCCGCTGGGCGGTGCTCGGCCGAGGGCGCGACGACCTCGGCCTGGACCTGCCGGTGCACGCAGACCTGGCCGCGCTCGCCGCCTCCGTCGACGCCGGAAGCCCGGCCCCGGACCTGGTCCTGCACTCGGTGCCCGACCCGGCCGGGGACGTGCCCGCGGCGGTGCCGGGCGCGGTGCGCCTGGTCCTCGCCGACGTACTCGCGCTCGTGCAGGACTGGCTCGCCGACGCCCGATTCCGCGACGCCCGGCTGATGCTGGTCACCAGGGGAGCGGTCGACGTCGACGGCGCCCCCGTGACGCTCAGTCAGGCGCCCGTCTGGGGCCTGATCCGCGCAGCCCAGCAAGAGCACCCCGGACGGCTGCTGCTGGTCGACCTCGGCGACGGCGCCCGGGTGACCCCCGCGCTGGCCGCCCTCGGCGAAGCCGAACTCGCCGTGCGGGGCAGTGACGTACGCGTACCCCGGCTCGCCCCCGTCCCCGTACTGCACGCCGACGGCCCGACCGCCTGGGACGGCGAGGGCACCGTCCTGATCACCGGCGGCACGAGCGGTCTGGGCGCCCTGCTCGCCCGCCACCTCGCCGCCACCCAGGGAGTGCGCAACCTGCTGCTGCTCAGCCGCAGCGGCGCGCAGGCCCCCGGCGCGGCCGACCTCGCAGCCGAGCTGCACGGCCTCGGCGCCACCGTGACCATCGAGGCCTGCGACGTCGCCGACCGCGACGCGCTGGCCCGAGTGCTGGCGGGGATCCCGGCCGAGCACCCGCTGCGCGCCGTCGTCCACGCCGCCGGAGTCATGGACAACGCCCTGATCGGCGCGGTCACCGGGGAGCAGCTCGACCGGGCACTGCGGCCCAAGGTCGACGGAGCCTGGAACCTGCACGAGCTGACCCGTGGCCACGACCTGACCGTGTTCGCGCTCTTCTCGTCCATCTCAGGGCTCGTTCTCGGCGCCGGGCAGGCCGGCTACGCAGCGGCCAACCGGTTCTGCGACGCCCTGGCGGCCCACCGCCGTGCCCAGGGACTGCCCGCCACCGCGCTGGTCTTCGGGCTGTGGACCACCGTCACCGGACTCGGCGGCATCGGGATCGACGCGGAACTGGAGGAGAAGCGGCTCACCCGGCTCGGCCTTCCCCCGATGTCCTCCGCAGAGGGACTGGTCCTGTTCGACGAGGCCGTCTCCCGGGCCGAGGGCGTGCTGGTCCCGATGCGCATCGACCGGCAGGCGTTGGCGGACTCCGCCGGCGCGCTCTCGGCGATCCTGCGGGACTTGGGCGGCCGCGCCGACACCCATCGCCCACGGACTCAGCCCTCGTCCACACCCCAGTCCCGGCCCGGATCCCGTGCGCCGCACGCCCCGGCCACGCCCGCAGCCGACATCCCGCTGGAACAGCGCATGGCCGCCCTGCCCCCGGCGGAACGCGAGCAGGCCGTGCTGGACCTGGTACGCACCCACGTGGCGGCGGTCCGCCACGACGACCCGGGCTCGGTCGAGATCGAACGGGGCTTCACCGAGATGGGGCTGGACTCGCTCGCCGCCATCGAGCTGCGCAACCGCCTGCAGTCGGCCACCGGGCTGCGCCTGCCCGCGACCCTGATGTTCGACTACCCGAGCCCGTCGGTGCTGGCCGGATTCCTGCTGGCCGAGCTGTCGCCCGAGTCGCCCGAGCCGGAATCAGCGCCCGTGCCACTGCCCGCGCCCGCGCACGTGCCTGAGCAGGAACCCGCCGCAGGGAGCACCACCGAAACGATCAAGAGCATGTCCGTCGACGATCTGGTGCGCGCCGCTCTGGCCGGCACCGACGCCGGCTGACCCGGGGGAAGGGGCGAGCAGTCGTGAACGTGTCCGTGGAGAAGGTCGTCGAGGCCCTACGCGCGCAGATGGTCGAGAACGAGCGGCTCAAGCAGGCCAACGCGGAACTCACCGCCGCGGCGGCCGAGCCCATCGCGATCGTGGGCATGGCCTGCCGCTATCCGGGCGGCGTCGCCTCTCCGGACGAGCTGTGGCAGCTGGTGGCCGACGGCCGCGACGGGGTCGGCGGCTTCCCCGTCGACCGCGGCTGGGACGTCGGCGGGCTCTACGACCCCGACGGCGCACCCGGGCGCAGCGTCACCCGCGAGGGCGGGTTCCTGGACGGCGCAATGGACTTCGACGCCGCGTTCTTCGGCATCTCGCCCCGTGAGGCCCTCGGCATGGACCCGCAGCAGCGGCTGCTGCTCGAATGCTCGTGGGAGGCGGTCGAGAGCGCCGGCCTGGATCCGCTCGCGCTCAAGGCGAGCCGCACGGGCGTGTTCGCCGGAGTGATGTATCACGACTACGGCTTCGGCACGAGCGACGGCAGCCTGGTCACCGGCCGGGTCGCCTTCACCCTCGGACTGGAGGGCCCGGCCGTCACCGTGGACACGGCGTGCTCATCCTCGCTGGTGGCGCTCCATCTGGCGGCCCAGGCACTACGCCACGGCGAGTGCGGTCTGGCCCTGGCCGGGGGCGTGACCGTGATGACCACGCCCGACATGTTCGTCTACTTCAGCGAGCAGCGCGGCATGGCTGCGGACGGGCGCTGCAAGTCCTTCTCCGCGCGGGCCGACGGCACCGGCTGCTCGGAGGGCGTCGGCATGCTGCTCCTCGAGCGGCTCTCCGAAGCGCGGCGCAACGGTCACCCGATCCTGGCCGTGGTGCGCGGCTCCGCAGTCAACCAGGACGGCGCATCCAGCGGCCTCACCACGCCCAACGGTCCCGCCCAGCAGCGCGTCATCCGCCTGGCGCTCGCCGACGCGGGTCTGACCCCCGATCAGGTCGACGCGGTCGAGGCGCACGGCACCGGCACCACCCTGGGCGATCCGATCGAGGCCCAGGCGCTGCTGGCCACCTACGGCCGCAAGCGGCCCGCCGACGGCACGCCACTGCTGCTCGGCGCGCTCAAGTCCAATCTCGGGCACACCCAGGCGGCGGCCGGAGTCGGCGGCATCATCAAGATGGTCCAGGCCATCCGGCACGGAGTGCTGCCGCGGGTCCTGCACCTGGACGAACCGACCCCGCACGTCGACTGGACCTCCGGCGCGGTCGAGCTGCTGACCGAGACAAGGCAGTGGCCTGACACCGGCAACCCGCGCCGCGCCGGAGTCTCCTCCTTCGGCATGAGCGGCACCAACGCCCACGTCATCATCGAGCAGGCGCCGACCGAGGCAGAGGTAGCAGAAGCTGTAGTAGGGGCGGGGGCGGGGCCTGAACAGCGGATGCCGATAGCAGCGGTGCCCTTGGTCCTCTGCGCCCGAGTTCCTGAGGCGATCGCGGCCCAAGCCGAACGCCTATTGGCGCATCTCGACGCGCGACCGGACGCGACGCTGCTTGACATAGGAGCGGCACTGGCAGCACGTTCGCAGTTCGACCACCGCGCAGTGCTGGTTGCCGCCGATCGCGAGTCGGCTGTCTCGCAGCTCACCGCGTTGGCGCAGCCCACGGTCTCCGATACCCGCGTCCAGGGCACGACCGCGTTCCTGTTCCCTGGTCAGGGCGCTCAGCGGCTCGGCATGGGCCGCGAGCTCTACGACGCTTTCCCCGTCTTCGCCGCCGCCCTGGACGAGGTGCTAGCCGAGTTCGATCCAGCCATCCGTGACGTGATGTGGGGTGAGGATCAGGAGCTGCTGAATCAGACGAGTTTCGCGCAGTGTGCCCTGTTCGCTCTCGAAGTTGCGTTGTTTCGTCTGCTGGAGTCCTGGGGCGTGCGGCCGGATCTGCTGGCCGGTCACTCCATCGGCGAGCTAGCGGCTGCTCACGTCGCGGGTCTCTGGTCGCTGCCTGATGCCGCGCGGCTCGTCACGGCGCGCGGCCGGTTGATGCAGGCCCTTCCAGCCGGCGGAGCGATGGTGGCCGTCCAAGCCACTGAGGCCGAGGTCGAAGCCCAACTAGCTCAATCCACCACAGTCGCGATCGCTGCGGTCAACGGGCCGGAATCCGTAGTTGTCTCCGGGAGCGAGACAGGTGTAACCGCCCTCGCCGAGCACTTCCAGTCTCTCGGCCGCCGCGTCACGTCGCTCCACGTCTCGCACGCATTTCACTCTCCGTTGATGGATCCGATGCTCGATGAGTTTCGGGCCGTGGCCGAAACGATCGAGTACCGTCCCACCCGTATCCCGATTGTGTCCACGCTCACCGGACAGCGTGCCGACTCGGACGAACTGTCCTCGCCGGCGTACTGGGTACGCCAGGTGCGCGGCACGGTCCGGTTCGCCGACGCCGTCACACAACTCCAGTCCGAAGACGTCACCAGGTTCCTGGAACTCGGACCCGACGCCACACTGACCGGCCTGGTCGCCCGGATGGCCGAGGACGCGTCAGCGGTCGCATTGCTCCGGCGAGACCGACCCGAGGCGACGCAACTCCTCACTGGCCTGGGCGAGACCTACGCTGCTGGCACCGCGGTGGACTGGCGCGCTTGCTTCGCCGATTCAGGGGCGCAGCACATCGCGCTGCCCACGTACCCGTTCCAGCACCGTCGCTACTGGAAGGAATGGCAGCCCGCGACGGCCGACGTACGCTCGGCTGGTCTCGAAGAGGTCGATCATCCATTGCTCGGCGCGGCATTGGCTCTGGCCGATGCGCAGGGTGTGGTCCTCACCGGTCAGCTATCCGTCGCGTCGCAGTCGTGGCTGGTTGACCATGCGGTGCTCGGGACTGTGATCCTGCCCGGCACGGCCTTTGTCGAGCTTGCGATGCAGGCCGCGGATCGCGTCGGTTGCGGTGCGATCGAGGAGTTGACCCTGCACGCGCCGCTCGTGCTGACCGCCCAGAGCGCCGTCCAGGTACAGATCGTCGTGAGCGCGCCCGACACGGACGGTCGTCGTACCGTGCGCGTGCACTCCCGTACACAGGACCTTGAGCTCGACGCCCCCTGGACGTTGCACGCAGAGGGCTCGCTCTTCCCGGACGCGCCGGTGGCCGACTTCGACCTAGTCCAGTGGCCTCCGCCCGGAGCCACAGCAATAGCGCTCGATGACGGCTACGAATCCCTGGCAGACCGGGGGTATGCGTACGGGCCGACCTTTCGCGGGCTGCGAGCGGCTTGGCGACGTGGCGACGAAGTCTTCGCCGAGGTCGAGCTGCCGGAGCAAATCAGGGCCGAGGCAGCCGGATTCGGCATCCATCCCGCGCTGCTCGACGCCGCCATGCACGCCGAGATCATCGCGGGCGAAGCCACGGAGACCTCGCTTCCCTTTGTGTGGAACGGGGTGTCCCTGCACACCTCAGGCGCCTCATCAGTGCGCGTGCGGATCGCGCCGACCGGCCCGGACGGCATCTCGTTGGACGTAGCCGACTCGGCCGGCGTCCCCGTGCTCTCCGTCGCCTCGATGGTGAGTCGCCCGGCCTCCGCCGAGCGGCTGCGTGCAGCGAAGTCGGGTGCGGCGGACTCGTTGCTGCGGCTGGAGTGGAAGGAGCTACCGCTCAGTCTCCACGCGTCGCATGAGCCGGTCGTCGCCTGGGAGTCGTTGGAAGACACCGGCGAGCCGGTCGGCGTCGTGCGGTACGACTGCGTGTCCCAGGAAGCTGATATTCCATCCGCACTCCGCGACGTGACGTCGAACGTCCTCGCCGTATTGCAATCATGGCTGAGCGACGCACGTTTCGACGGCCCGCGTCTGGTCGTAGTAACACGGGGTGGGGCCAGCGTCGATGGCTCCGACGTGGACATATGTCAGGCCGCAATATGGGGCCTGGTCCGCGCCGCCCAGGCGGAGTATCCGGGCCGTGTCTTCCTGCTCGACGTGGACGCAGACACCAAGCAGGGCCTTGATGCGTCTGTCGTCGCGGGTGTGGTGGAAACAGGTGAGCCGGAGACCGCTGTTCGCGGTGGCCGGGCATTCGTGCCCCGTCTAGTGCGTGCCTCAGCGCCCTCATCCGTGTCCGCCCCGCCATTTGGCGAGTCGGGCACGGTCCTCATCACCGGTGGCACCGGTGGTCTTGGCGCGCTGGTTGCACGTCACGCAGTGGTGGTACATGGGGTGCGCTCGCTGGTACTGGCCAGTCGTCGCGGCCCGGACGCCCCAGACGCAGAGGCGTTGCGCGAGGAACTGACGGCTCTAGGCGCACGCATCGCGATCGTGGCCTGCGATCTGTCCGACCGAGCCTCGGTCGCAGCACTCTTGGATCAGATCCCGGATCTGTCCGCCGTCATCCACGCGGCAGGCGCAGCGGAAAACGCTCTCATCAACACGCTGACCCCTGACTCACTGGACAAGACGTTGGCCGGAAAGGCCGACGGCGCCTGGCATCTACACGAACTTACGGCCAGCCGTGCCCTTAGCGCATTCGTTCTCATCTCGTCGGCCGGCGGGCTCGTGCTTGCGGCCGGTCAAGGCGGATACGCGGCTGCCAACACTTTCCTCGACGCGTTGGCGGTCCACCGCCGCGCACGCGGACTCCCCGCCACTTCGATGGCCTTCGGGCTCTGGGCCAATACCGGGATGGGCCGCGATCTCTCAGAGGTGGACTACGCCCGGCTTGCCCGGCAAGGGCTCCCGGCTCTGGAGGTGACCGAAGGGCTGGCTCTGTTTGACGCAGCTCTGGCCGAAGGCGGTGCGCAACTGGTGCCGATGCGGGTCGAGTCTGCTGGCCTGCGGGCGCACGTCGGCGAGGTGTCCGTGCTGCTACGTGACCTCGCAGGGCACGGTGGGCGTCGAGTGGTCGGCGACGTGGTTCCGTCCGTGGGGGCGCTCGCGCAACGGTTGGCCTCGATGTCGGACGAGGATCGTTTCGAGGCCATGGTTCGTGTGGTGTGTGCCGAGGTGGGGGTGGTCCTGGGGCACGCGGGCGCTGTGGATGTAGGGGTCGCGTTCTCTGATCTGGGTTTTGATTCGCTGAGCGGAGTGGGGCTGCGCAACCGGGTCGCAGCGGTGCTGGGATTGCGGCTACCGGCGACGTTGGTGTTCGACTATCCGAGTGCGCAGGTGCTGGCGCGGTTCCTGTGCGATGAGTTGTCGGGGGCAGTCCAAGGGGCACAGTCCGCGGTCGTTTCCACGGCGGTGACGACCGGAGAGCCGATCGCGATCGTCGGAATGGCGTGCCGCTATCCGGGAGGCGTGGTCTCGCCCGAGGGATTGTGGCGCCTGGTGGCCGACGGAGTGGATGCGGTCTCTGATTTCCCCGAGGACCGCGGTTGGGACCTGGCGCGACTCTATGACCCATCCGGCGAGCGTCCGAACAGCAGCTACGCGCGCGAGGGCGGCTTCCTATATGACGCCGCAGACTTCGATCCGGCCTTCTTCGGGATCAGCCCGAACGAGGCCCTCACCATGGATCCGCAGCAGCGGTTGTTGTTGGAATGCTCGTGGGAGGCGCTGGAGCGTGCGGGTATTGATCCGGCGTCGCTCAAAGGCACCGCGACCGGGGTGTACGCGGGTTTGATGTATCACGACTACGGGGCGGGGGTGTTGGCGGGGTCGAGCGCGGGCGGCAGTTTGGTGTCGGGCCGGGTCTCGTACACGCTCGGGCTGGAAGGCCCGTCCGTCACCGTGGACTCGGCCTGCTCGTCGTCCTTGGTGGCGCTGCATTTGGCGTCGCAGGCGTTGCGGTCCGGGGAGTGCTCCCTGGCGCTAGCCGGCGGGGTCGCGGTGATGGCGAATCCTGAGATGTTCACGTATTTCAGTTCTCAGAAAGGGCTTGCTCGGGACGGTCGTTGTAAGTCGTTCGCGGATGCGGCCGACGGTGCGGGTTGGGCTGAGGGTGCCGGTGTCTTGTTGCTGGAGCGGCTTTCTGACGCCGAGCGTCTTGGTCACTCCGTCCTTGCGGTGGTGCGTGGTTCTGCGGTGAATCAGGATGGTGCGAGCAATGGTTTGACGGCTCCGAATGGTCCGTCGCAGCAGCGGGTGATTCGGCAGGCGTTGGCGAATGCGGGCCTTGAGCCGGGTGATGTGGACGCAGTCGAGGCGCACGGAACCGGTACGACGCTTGGCGACCCGATCGAGGCGCAGGCGCTGATCGCGACGTACGGTCAGGACCGTCCCGCGGATCGTCCGCTCCTGCTCGGCTCGATCAAGTCCAATATGGGCCACGCTCAGGCTGCCGCCGGCGTCGCCGGGATCATCAAGATGGTGCAGGCGTTGCGCCACGGCGTACTGCCCAAGACCCTGCACGTGGACCGTCCCAGCGCACAAGTGGATTGGTCCTCAGGTGCAGTGGAGTTGTTGACCGAGGCGCGTGACTGGCCGGTCAACGGACATCCGCGACGTGCCGGGGTCTCGTCGTTCGGGCTGAGCGGAACGAACGCGCATGTGTTGCTCGAAGGGGTCGCGGAGCGGGACCTCGCAACGGGTGTTGGTGTCGCCCCTCCCATGATTCCGCTTGTGTTGTCGGCGCGTGGTGTTGATGCACTACGCGCCCAAATCGTGAAGCTGCGCGACGCACTTGTGCAGGAACCCGATCTCGCGCTCGCCGATGTGGGGTTCTCTCTGGCGAGTACGCGCGCGGTGTTCGATCACCGTGCTGTGGTGGCAGCGGCTGATAGTGAATCTGCTTTGGTGCTGCTTGCCGTGCTCGCGGAATCTGGACTCACCGACACCCGGGTCCCGGGCACGACCGCATTCCTTTTCACTGGCCAGGGCGCGCAGCGGCTCGGTATGGGCCGCGAGCTCTACGACGCCCTCCCGGTCTTTGCTGCTGCCCTAGACGAGGCGTTGGCGGAGTTTGATCCCGCTGTTCGTGAGGTGATGTGGGGCAGTGACCAGGAGCTGCTGAATCAGACAGGCTTCGCCCAGTGCGCATTGTTCGCATTCGAGGTAGCGCTGTTCCGTTTGCTGGAGTCTTGGGGTGTGCGGCCGGATCTCCTGGCGGGCCACTCCATCGGGGAACTTGCGGCGGCGTACGTCGCAGGTCTCTGGTCGTTGCCTGACGCGGCGCGTTTGGTAGCGGCGCGTGCCCGGTTGATGCAGGCCCTGCCAATCGGTGGCGCGATGGTCGCGGTGCAGGCGGCTGAGTCCGAGGTCGAGCCTTTGCTCGCCGGCAATGCCGAGGTCGCGATTGCGGCGGTCAATGGGCCGGATGTTGTAGTTGTCTCCGGGAGCGAGACGCGTGTAAACACGATCGCGGAGCACTTCGAGGCCCTCGGTCGCCGCGTTACCGCGCTGCGCGTCTCGCACGCGTTCCATTCCCCGCTGATGGACCCGATGCTCGACGAGTTCCGGGCCGTGGCCGAGACGTTGGAGTACCGGAGCACCCGGATCCCGATCGTCTCCACGCTCACCGGTACCTCGGCGGATCTCGCGTCTGCGGACTACTGGGTGCGTCAGGTGCGCGGTACCGTCCGCTTCGCCGACGCCGTGGCGGAACTGCGCTCGCAGGGTGTGTCAAGGTTCCTGGAAATCGGGCCCGACGCGACGTTGACCGGGCTCGTGTCCGCGATCGACGACGATGCGATGGCGGTAGCAGGTGTGCGCCGTGACCGACCGGAATCGGAGCACCTGCTCGCGAGCGTGGCCGAGCTATTCGCCGCCGGTACTCCTGTGGACTGGACCGCATTCTTCGCCGGCTCGGGCGCGCGTCGGGTGGACTTGCCTACGTATGCGTTTCAGCGTGAGCGATTCTGGCTGGATTCTTCGCGGGGCGCGGGTGATCTGGCTGCGGTCGGATTGCAGGCCAGTGGACATCCGCTGCTTGGTGCGGTGATTGCGTCGCCTGCGTCGGACGGACTTGTCCTGTCCGGTCGCCTCTCGCTCGGGTCGCAGCCTTGGTTGGCTGATCACGCGGTATTGGGGTCGGTGCTGGTGCCGGGCTCGGGACTGGTGGAGCTTGCGCTGCAGGCCGCGGGACGTGTCGGGTGCTCTGTCCTGGAGGAGTTGACGTTAAGCAGCCCGTTGCTGCTGTCTGCGTCAGAGGCCGTTGCGGTTCAGGTCGTCGTGGGGGCACCGGATGGTTCGAGGCGCCGCAGTGTCGCGGTGTACAGCCGTCTGGAGGGTGCTGGCCAGGAGGCGCAGTGGTCGATGCACGCGCAGGGCGTGCTAGGCGGCGGCGTCTTGGTGCCGGGGTTTGAGTTGTCGCAGTGGCCTCCCTCCGGCGCAGTGCCAGTGGGACTGGACGGCGCCTATGACGCGTTGGCGTCGCGTGGCTATGCGTACGGCCCGGTGTTTCGGGGTCTGCGGGCAGCCTGGCAGCGCGGTGAAGAGATCTTCGCTGAGGTCGAGTTGCCGGAGTCGGCGCAGGAGGACGCATCTCGCTTCGCACTGCACCCGGCCCTGCTCGACGCTGCGATGCACGCCGCGTTGCTGGACGAGGGCACCGACGCAGTACTGCCGTTCGTATGGGAGGGCGTCGCTCTGCACGCGACAGGTGCAAACGCTCTGCGCGTGCGGATCGCCCCGACCGGCCAGGACTCGATCTCACTCGACATCGCCGACTCGACAGGCAGTCCGGTTATGTCTGTGGCAGCGATGGTGAGCCGCCCTGTTTCTGCGGGTCAGTTGGGTGATCGGTTGATGCGGGTTGTCTGGTCGCCGATCGTGATTCCGTCCGCTTCTGTTGACGCGGATGTGACGGTCTTTGAGGTTCCTGTGGCGGAGGGTGATGTCCCGTCCAGGGTGCGGGCCGTGACGACTGAGGTTCTCGCCGCGGTGCAGGGCTGGCTGTCTGGCGAGCACGAAGCCGAGTCGCGATTGCTGGTGGTGACGCGGCGTGGCGTGAGCGTCGATAACGCTGATGTGGATGTGTGTCACGGTGCGGTGTGGGGTCTCGTGCGTGCTGCGCAGGCGGAGTATCCGGGCCGCGTGTTCCTGCTGGATGTGGATGTGGACCCCGAGCAGGGTGTTGATGCGTCTCTAATCGCGGGTGTGGTGGGGGCGGGTGAGCCGGAGAGCGCGGTTCGTGGTGGGCGGGTGTTGGTGCCGCGTCTTGTGCGTGCTTCGGCGCCGTCGTCTTCGTCCGTGCCGGTGTTCGGTGGGTCGGGCACGGTCCTGGT
>Ga0307507_10002442_pt1 | contig 38987 bp, 35 predicted proteins | sample 7_EM_MG_FD_207223 | JGI IMG/M metagenome (GOLD analysis project Ga0307507, IMG submission 207223) | Populus trichocarpa ectomycorrhiza microbial communities from riparian zone in the Pacific Northwest, United States - 7_EM | ecosystem: Host-associated > Plants > Roots > Unclassified | place...
TTGGCCTTGTTTGATCTTCCAAACTAAACCTATCTTGGGCTAATGACTCGGTCTCTTGGAATCCTCCGATGGCCAATTGCAAGAGAATTTACGGTACCGAAAAGTCCGGACTGTGACAAAGGTAGGTGGGGAGTGGTCACCGTCGCTGAGGGGTGATGAGCCCTACGCGATAGTCACGCGTTTCTTGGCAAGCAGACAACATTTCAACCGGTTTCTTAAATAGGGGTTAGAGAGAATAAATGAATTAACAGGGCCATAAACCATATATAGGCTCAGGATAGCAAGTTAAAAAATGAGGAATACCAGTTAATGATATCCAGTAAGCTCCACTCCTCTAAAATACCTCGTCTAGAAAACACCATTCCTTCACAGGGTATTTGATCTCGGATTGAGAACGCTAAGGGCCCGATTACCGATCGTGGATTGACGAGTGTTTATGGTATTATATTTCGGTCTACACTATCGACACCGTAAAACCTCTTGAAATTCGCTATTTCCCTGAGGTCGCTGATCTCTGGATTCAGAGACAAAAGTTCAAGAGAAGGTGACACATTAGCTGGAGTCATTCGGCGGTGTTGGATCTCCTTAACTGGCTTTCGCAATCCCGTTGACTTGCCAAGCTAAACCTATCTTGGGCTGATGCGGCTATTTGCAGGAATATCGATCACCAGTTCTTACAAGTGCTAGTGGGGATGTTTTTGCACAGTTAATTTAGGCCAACCCGCGACATTCCCCCTGTGCCTTGTACGGTACGGTACAGGATTCAACGATTTCCTGTCGGTGTAACGATAGCGGGTTCCGAGGGCCAGTGCTAGGCCGTTCGGAGTCGTTAGCGGACGGTAGCAGTGAGGGGTGATAGGCCCTACGCGATAGTCATGCATTTCTTTGGCAAAGAGACAAAATCCACCGCTTCTTGAAATGGGAGCTAGATAGAATAGATGAGTTAACAGGAGTACAAAGGATAATTCTCGGGGCCGATTCAAGTTCTAAAGTTCGATTTCTAAAGTTCGAGTGTCATTATCCTTCGGTGGCATGTCTCATCACAGCGAGATGTCCGGTTGCCTAACTTCCTCCGACTCAACCTTTCAAACCCTAACCCCAGCCTTACCATGGTGACTTCTTCAATGATCGCTCGTGACCAATGTGGTGGGTAGTATATCATCACGGAAATTCCGGAGAAGCTCCATTTGGTGGGTGTTTCCTTGGTATGAACAGTGATTAGGCAGTAATTGCTACAAAAGGGGCCACATCGCCTCGCTTTTCTTCAGCGTTGCTCAGGAAGTTTTTTAAAAAATCCCCATTAACCCTGGATATTTCTCTACCATTTCTACATTCAACCAACACTTTGGACAGAACACCATGGCCCAGACTACGCACATGCAATATGCCAACTGCGGAAACATAAATAGTTTCAACCAGACCATTTATCAATCCGACGAGGATGCACAAATTATGCGTTGGCTCTCTCCACTCGAGCCAAATAATAGACATCAAGGGGTGCGCAACGACCGGTTTGACGGTGTTGGGGATTGGTTTTTGGAGACAAGCGACTTTCGGGAATGGAGGGAGGGTGCAGGTGGAGCCGATAAGGCTGTCTTGTTCTGTTCCGGGAATCCGGGAGTGGGGAAGACATATCTGAGGTAAGTGGCCGGATTCGCTGAAAAGAGTGGATATCACTAATAGCTAGAAATGTTAGTTCCCTTGTGATCGACAGCCTGTGTGATCAAGCGAGGAAGGAAGATATCGTCGTTGCATGCTTATACTACGACTTCCTGGATCAGCAAGAGCAGACACTCACGAACATGATGGGAGCTATTCTGAAGCAGCTAGCAAACAGGGGGGACATCCCGCAAAATGTACGAGAGGCGTTTCAGGAAGGGAAAAAAGAGATTGGTGGCAGAGGGCTGCGACTTGTGGACCTGATGGGAATGTTAAGGATTACTATTGCTTCACTGCCCCAAGTTTTCATCTGCATCGATGCACTAGACGAATGCTTACCGAAGAATCTTCCGGAGCTTCTTGGGTCACTAAAAGATATTGTTCGGGAGTCCCCAAGGACCAGGATATTCCTCACCGGGAGGCCCCATGTCAAGGAGATTATTCAAGGATATTTCGCGGAGGTGGTTGTGATACCCATCAGCCCCAACCATGATGATATTAGGAACTACGTGGTGATGAGGTTAGACAGGGATGACGAGCCAGAGGCTATGAACGATGATTTGAGGGCGGATATTGTGAGGATTATTCTGGAAAGGATGTCCGATATGTGCGTGGGAGCATTTAGCCTTTCCCTTCCACCCCCGATGTATACTTACGAATGACTGTGCGTAGATTCCTCCTTGTTTCGCTAAACATCGACGGTATCCTAGGAGAGATAACAGTTCGCCAGAGAAGAAAGAAGCTGGAGGAGATAACGCGAGGCAATGGACTGAGCGATACCTACACAGCAACCCTAACCCGGCTGAAGGCTCAGAAGGGGAATAAACCGGCACTCGGGCTTAAAGTACTGATGTGGGTGTTGTATTCGGAACGACCATTAAGAGCCAAGGAACTCTGTCACGCCCTGGGAGTGGAAATAGGATCTACAGATCTGGATTCGGAAAACGTTCCCGCGTTACGGACACTCTTAGCGTGTTGTCTGGGTCTTGTCACGATCGAGGCGTCTTCGTCCACAGTCCGACTGGTGCACTTTACTCTACAGGAGCACCTCTCCAGCGATTCTACCCTATTCCATTATCCCCACTCAACAATTGCCGAGGTTTGCTTGACGTACCTGAATTTTGGATATGTCAGGAGTCTTTCACCAGATGTTTACTGCGCCCCCTCAACTATCCCCTTTCTCGAATATGCTTCTTGTTACTGGGGGGAGCACGCAAGAAGAGGGATGACGGAAAATGCGAAAGTACTTGCATTGACGCTTCTCGATAGATTTGATGAGCATATATCCTCTACGCAACTGCTATTGCGTTATACGGAGGATTCTGGTTGGGACCGAGACTTGGGCAAAATAGACGGACAAACGAAATTTACAGGACTCCACGGAGTAGCATTCATGGGGGTTGTGGAGGTATTTGCTGCTGTATTGGAGATGAAGGAATGGGACATTAATGCAGCAGATCGTTTCGGGAGTACGGCCCTCACATGGGCAGCTGAAAGAGGGCATGAGGAGGTCGTAAAGATGCTTTTAGAACGAAAGGACATCGATCCCGACCCGGCAGACACCGTAGCAGGCCGGACACCCCTCTCGTGGGCGGCGGAGAATGGGTATGTGGGGGTAGTAAAGATGCTTCTAGAACGGAAGGACGTCAACCCCAATACGATTGACAACACATATGGAGATACGCCGCTGTCATTAGCTGCTTCGGGCGGGCAAACTGGGGTAGTAAAGATGCTTCTAGAACGACAGGATATCAATCCCGACCAGGCAGACACTAGGACTGGCCGAACGCCACTCTCGTGGGCCGCTGATAACGGGCATGCGGAGATAGTGAAGATGCTTTTAGAACGAGAGGGCCTCAAGTCCAATACGGCAGACACTCAGGATGGTTTGACATCACTCCCGCGGGCTTCTTGGTGGGCTAAGATGTTATTGGAGCCATGGAGCGCCAAGTCCAATCCTGTAGAAAATAACGATCGCTATACGCCACTCTCATGGGCTGCAGCGCGTGGGGAAACTGCGGTAGTACGGATGCTTTTAGAACGAGAAGGCGTTAACCCCAATACGGCAGACACCCAAGGTGGACGGACGCCGCTCTCGCAGGCCGCTGAGCACGGACATGAGGGGATAGTAGAGATACTTTTAGAACAAGAGAACGTCATTCCCGACCAGGCAGACACCAAATCCGGCCGAACGCCACTCTCTTGGGCGGCCGAGCGGGGGCATGAGGGGGTAGTAGGGATGCTTTTGGGACGAGAGGACGTCAACCCTAATAGGGTAGAAAACAAATACGGTTGTACGCCACTCTCATGGGCCACAGGGCGCGGGGAAGCCGGGGTAGTAAAGCTGCTTTTAGAACGAGAGGACATCAATCCCGACCAGGCAGATACTAGGACTGGCCGAACACCACTCTCGTGGGCGGCTGAGTGCGGGCATGAGGCGGTAGTGAAGCTGCTTTTGGAACGAGCTGACGTCAACCCCAATTCGGTGGAAAACAATTATGGCAGCACACCACTCTCGTGGGCAGCGGAGCGCGGGGAAACAGGAGCGGTGAAGCTGCTTCTAGAACGAGAAGACATCCATCCTGACCAAGCAGACACCAAAACTGGCCGGACGCCACTCTCTTGGGCGGCCGAGCGCGGGCATGAGGCTGTAGTGAAAATGCTTTTGGAGCGGAAAGATGTCCCCACCGCTACGCCAGATAACAAAGACCAAGCCTCACCTTCGTTGGCTCTCTCTAAAGGACGTGGTGGCGCTGTGCCGATCATACTGGAACGGGGCAATGTCAATTCCGACTCCCAGGCATCTCCCCCACCCCCCACCAGGGATCGAGGGCAGTCCGTAGTGGAGACACAATCCAGCGTTGATGATCCTAACATTATCCTCGCAGACCTTAATAGCCATCCCACCCTCTTATCGGCGGGCCATGATGTGGGGTCGAGAGTAGAGGACCTCAAAGATTCTATTTCCAAGTCCGCCGGTAGTGACTTCTCCTCAACCGAACCATCCGAGCCCTCTCAATCTTCTTCCATCTGCCCCATAACGTCCCCGCCCCCTCCAGGGAAAGCTGACACCCATCCTAAAAACACACTGTTTACTATGTCAATTTCAGCCGACCGGTATTGGGCCATCGCTTCTCTCATTTGTCTTTTAGCTTTCCTCGTTTTCATTACCTAACATATTTCCTTTTCATAAATAATCGCCGCGTGAGAGATTAATTTATTATAGGCAAGAGCCTCGCCAAAGTCCACGCAAAGAGACCTTGATAAGGGCCTTCTCCTTGTTTCTGCTAGCTATCTGTTATTCACCCACTTTTCAGTTTTTTTCTTCTTCTCCACCTTTTTCCTCACTTACAGTTCTAGTTAGACTTGGTCTTATAGTGCTGTTTTTCGTTTTTCATTCTTGTTATTCGTTAAGTTAATATTTATCTTGTGCTTCTCCGGTAGTAGTGTATAGCATCATATTGCGCTTTACAGGCAATTAGGTACTCTAGGAATACCGGTATGTGGTAAACTTCAAGAAGTAGTCTTAGATTCGTAAGCTGCCGATTCACCTTCTCCTGATGGTTTAATCCCTCTCGTTGCTGCAAACCTATCACTAGCGGCTCCCTTCACTGACCATCACCCTCCAATAAATTACATGCTTTGCTATATTGTCAGTAACAAAATTTACTACACACCCACGATCGGTGGCAACGCAACCTTCCTCGTCACCCAGCACCTTCAATACCCACCTGAAGAAATTTCTCTAGATCAAATATTGATATCCACTATTCTATTATGCATTTACATATTTATATATATATGTATTTCTGGTTTCCGCAATAGCGCAGTGGGCGGGGGGGAGTGCTGTTGTCATGGCCGGAGTTTTTTCTGTTAGTTGATGCGCGGTTAATTTGATCAATGGACAATACCATCACTCATGTCAAGGTTGCGGCGAGCGGCCGCATCCCCCGCAGGCTAAACAGTGCCTGGCGGCTCAACGGAAGTTTGTGGCTCAACATCACTATGTGGCTAACCATAGAACCTTTGTGGCTCAACATAGTTGTGTGGTTTGATGTAACTTTACCGCGGAAGAACATGTTTGAGCTGATAATCACTAATGAAGTAATAAGGGAGGTTGCAAAAACCGAGAATATTATATTATTTAATTCATTGTTTAGGTCACATTGAGCCACAAAGTTTCTATGGTAAGCCACGAAGTGCTGTTGAGCCACAAGGTTCCGTTGAGTCTGGTTGTGAGCTTGCGAACATACTCGAGTACGGGGGTTGCGGCTGCTCGCTGCAACTCTGGCACTAGTGTTGATTGCGGTGAGTCAGCTGCTCGAGTACTCGTGCTGAGGTTGTTGCTAGGCGCTCTCTCTCCTGAATGCTCGGAGACTCACAGCTAGCGGCTTAGCTTTACTTTGCGGCTCAACATGACTTTCTCGCTTAGCCTCGTGACTTTGAGGCTCAACATAACTTTACAGCTATCACAACAAACAAGATCCACCTCTTTAGTACTCGTAGAGATCATCTGCAAGCACCCGAACCATGAATTTCTCTGCTTGGCCGCATCACCGATGGATGCTATTTACGGTCCCACCGTGCTTTTAACTCCCCATCGCCCTCAACCTTCATACCTCGGGGGTAGTTCAGTAACGATCAAGAAACATCATATCTGCTATACAATGAACTAGCGAATCTCAAGGGTAGGGTAACCCCTGTGGACACTGCCGATGAATCCCATTTGTGGATATCCCCCCGAGAGCCAGCAGCAACCATATCTAGCTCCACGATTTTCACCCCCTCCCCCAGTGTCGCCGTATAGGGACGGCGGAGATCTGGGGGAAGCTCTCAGCTTTTCCTTCACACAGCCTTCCTACGCGCCTGTTTCATGAACGGGTGCCGCACCACTGACTAACCCAGTTGCAGAACCTCCCGGGGGTTCTCATACCCAGCTATCCTGCTCTTCCACTACCGGAACAAGATAATACGAATCAGCAGCCAATTATACTAGGACGGCAACAGCCAGAGCACTAGCTGCGGCACTATCCGCAAGCACAGCATCCTCAACCGCTGCATCGACAGCCCAGCATCAACGGCCCCGGAATCGGCGACCCCGGCATCACCAGCGACAAATTCCCCAGCACCAGCAGCCCCAGCACCAACAACCGCAATAAAACTAGCGGCAAGACCCTACACTGGTGCACCCCCCTCCACGACAACATCATGGCTCCCAAGGATCCAATTCCCCCCTCCTAGCAGCTCCCCTGCTTCATTACTGGCATATGCGCCACCGCAAAACAGTTACGGACCACTCTCGGCAAAGTCTACACTCGCATCACATGCTGCTAGTCCGCAGCTCATCCAACACCTAACACCTCTAGCCAGCAATGTAATAACAATTCCCCTTCGCCTTCAGATAAACGTCCAGCAACACAAACCTCGCCAGATCTCGCGCACAATGCTCAGAATGGTCGCCCACCAAACCAGACTCTAGGAAAATCACCCGCTCAGCCTCAGGATCACCAGCCATTACTAATAATACACAACCAGATGCTCAGCATTAGCATGCGCTTGTTGCAGACTCCAAGTAACCCATTGGCCCAAACCCGACCGAGCGATCTTGTTCCGGTATCTATCGTGAGCATGCTCTCTCAGTTCTCGGAAGTGTGCTAATAATGACAGAGCGAAGAATATATAGTTAATCACTCGCTATCCTGTATCCTCTTGCCAACCATGATATCGACGTACTATGCGATGCGGTTAGCGGAAAGTGATTGCTAAACAAGTATGTTTTAGCTCGGTTCTAACTTCGGCAAGGCTGACGTTCTTAGAATTGCGCTCAATAGCACGAACTCATCCTCGCACCCTTACCGACCTCCACAACAAGCTCAATTGCCAATGTCTTCTGATACCACACTCCATCGGCGATGGAAAACGCTGGCCCCCGCTACTAGCATCAACAATCGATAGGTTCGAACATTGGATGCTCATACCAGCTCTGCCAATCCCAGATGGCGAATACCAACGTTTAACATATTTCCTTTAAGCTCTAAAGCGCGCCGCAATTGAATCAGCAATACAACGACGCATACTAGCCACCTCAATCTCCTTCTCGGCATTCTTGGCGGCCCCAAATTACTGGGTCATTAAACGTTACGCAGGTCTTTTTGAGGAAGCCATAAATTCTAGTTCCGGCCGCGCTGAAGAGATAGGGGAAGTCCTGGACATTGAAGGCGCTCAGAAAGAACTCACATACTTTAAGTGGAAGCCTGCCGAGAGGTTATTCAGAAACCCACAAAGCACAAGTAGAGTTAGTGAGCGCACGAGAAAGAGCTGGACCGGATAAAGACGAAGCCGGTAGGCACGTAATCCGAGGAGGAATCCGCAAACCCCTAGTCAAAAAGGACGGAGAGATAGAATGGCTGGAGAAGAGGCTGGCAGAGATGCAAGCCGAACCGGACAGTTCCGGGAATGAAGTGGAGGGATTAAGGAAGTTGGGTTCTGCTTGGAGCGGGAGCGTCTTCTCAGCTAGTTCTGCCAGGACTCCACCTTACCCTCCCGGCGGGGTGGCGTAAGGCGTCAGGCCACCATGTTTTGCTAGTGCAACGCTGGTTTCTCTCTTGGCCAAGGGGCTCCGGCGCCGGCGCAAGGGGACTTCGTATTACCGGCATCAGTATCGGTCGTCGACTCGAAGTGAGCATGATTACCGCTCCAACAGGAGGAAATTGCTCACTTTTTTTAGTGGGAATTGCTTGCCGGCGTTTCCATGTATCCAGCCTAGGTAGTTATATTATCTAGCTATTCGAAGGGCATCTTGGGCCTAGATTAATTTCGAGTGATTATTTGATAGTGTCCGCTATTGTTTATCGGTTTTATAGGGGGCGGTTTTTTTTTCTTTGTTTAATTGGGTTCTCTAAGCTATACTTTAGGGCTCTTGCCGGGACTTTCCTGTGTCTTTACGAATAAATCTAGGGATTTAACAGAAAATAAAAAAAAGTAAAAAAATAAAAAAATAAAAAAAGGGAAGGTTATTTTGGATGGAGTTGCGATTGCTCTTCGCCTACCCTATCCTCCTTTGCGGCTCACAAAATACCCGTCGATGTCAGGTGATGAACCACTCTTCGCACTCACGGCGAGATTAGGTCCTGAGCTAACCAGCACAACGGTGATCCCCCCCAAAAATTCAACCATCATGATAAGTAGAATGGCGACTACTATCACAACTACAGCTCTAATGCCTATTAGTTAAATCTATTAGAAATAGAAGCTACGAAACAAGCCCCCTCTTCCTAGTTTTAAGCTTCACGCTTTTTTTGTGGTAAAGCAGCAATTAAAGAATGTTGTTATAGTAATGGCTAAGTGCCGTGGGGAATTGCGGTTGGGCCCGGAGGCCCAGGACTTGACATAATCTCGCCGTGAGTAGTCTCGAGGAGCTTCTAAGACCTTATATTAGCATACCCCTCAGACTCTAGAAAATAGGGAAAAATTTTGCTTCATTCAGCCCCCTTTAAAAAAGCTTTGACATTACGAGTATATACGGGGGATTAGTAGGATGCCCTGGCGATCATAGATTCTCACTCGGGCCTTCAATCCAATACTTTCGGAAGTATTGCTTCCATATGGTGGAAAGTACTATACGAATATGTCCGGATATCTGCTAGACTGCTGGGGATATGGGAATCTAGGAAATGACAAGAGTCATGGTATATATCCATACTATAAATTGTTATAAATAGGTGGTCACAGGCTGGGGAATGATGTATGGGCAAGACAGCAACTCTTTTTCTTTCTTTCGTCAATATTGTCCCATTACATTGCCTTTGACTCTAGCTTCTTTTGTGCCACCTCCGACATACTTAGGGGGATCACTAAAAACTAGAGGAAAAAAAAAACTCCTGTCTCTATGAGAGTTGTGTAGAATTAGCAGAAATATTCTTCCGATTTTTAATGACCTCACCAAGTACAACATCCCACTATGCTGGGGAAATGAGTATCAGCAAATGAGGCCAAGCCTCTTACCAAGGGGATCATCCTACCAACCTGATTACCTGGAGCTAAATCTTCGACGTTATCGGTAACAATAACAAGGGGGGTGCAAATTTTCTGGATTAGTGTTTCCTATTTGATTGCTGATGTATTCTGTTCAATCAATAGAACACTGCAGGCCTGCTTGACCCTTATCAACCTACTACATACTGTAGATGGGCTAGGTGTATGATGGCAGTTTACACAACTACGATTCCCAAGAATAATGTACTCAAGTAGTGATATCTACCGGTATGCTTTCTCCTAGATTTTTGGGTGCGTTGGGTGGGTCAGGGGGTCTAGAAAGGGTTTCCTGAATCTGCGAAGGGACAGCTTTAGGCGAGATCTTAGCTGCCGGTGTAGCGACTAGAATTGCGGCCTTCTCCTTCTCACTCATTTTAGTTACTGTACTGTTTTTGCTTTCACTATGGAGTGGGACTCTAAGCATTTCAAAATGGTAATAGAATTAGAACCCTGGAGGGGCAACAGGGGTGATAGGGAGATAGTTAAAAAGAAATTTTCAGTCAGGTTAGGGGCTTTCTATTTCCAGAGGGGGGGCCCGGTTTCGGATCCTGAATTGGGGCTTTTACATACCGATTTGGTCGAGAATGGTGATAAAACAAGCCTCGCAATTGGGCCCTGGATGTTCCGGTCCGGCCCGGGTCATTTAGGTAGCAAGCCCGGGTAGCTAAATAAAAGAGCCCAAAAACAAGGTCACTTTTTTTCTTTATCAAGTCATGCGATATCACTCATATTCCCTTGGTTGGGATACGATACTATTCCGAAGCTGGCGGCCAACCGAGAGAGTGGGGGGGGGGAATCTATGGGTGTGTTTAGGAAACCTATGTGAGAATAATTATTTGGTGTTCAAGTTTTTTTCAAGTTTTTTCGTTTCCTCCATACAAGTGACCTATACTTATATAACTCCCTTCTCCGGTGATCCCTAGAATTATCGCATCTTGAATAATAATGTTAGCGAGTTTGGCGAGTATAGGGTAGTCGTGTAATTTTCTGTGTTCGATCTGTGTTACAATTTTTGGTTCCTGTAATTCATCGCAGCCTCAACATTGTGAATATTTCCTTAACACAGAAATGATTGCGATAGAGTTATTGCCATGAGGGAAGATGCCATGTTATAGTACTCCGGATTTCTTCAGCCTTGCTTGCAGAAAGTTTGGTGAAACCCTCGAGTAGCTATACATAGTGCGCTACCATTTCTACACAGCCAGCATTTTTCGACCAAGCATCATGGCCCCGAGAATATATACACAAGCTGTCAACATCCGCAACTGCAAGGCCTACTGCGGGAACACATAGGGAGCTACAACAAAACCGTTTCTAAAATCTGATGAGGACGCGCAGATTATGAGTGGGTTCTCTCCACTTGAACCAGATATCGGACATCATGGCATACGCGCCAACAGATTTGAAAGCGTTGGGGATTGGCTTTTGAAAGCAGGCAAGTTTCCGGAGTGGAGCCGGGGTGAGGGTGGATCTGGTAAGGGTGTCTTGTTTTCCTCCGGGAGTAGGCAAGACATATATAAGATATGTAGCTAGATTCTTTGAAAGAAGCGGATATCGCTAACGGCCAGAAACGCTAGTTCCCTTGTGATTGAGGGTATGCGATCATGTATGGAGGGAGGATCTGGCGGTTGCATGCTTAACTTTTAGGTAAGGCTTTGGGAAAGCTACTATGGTATCAGAGCTTTTTCATCTTCATCATCTTCCGAGATCTTGGTCTGATTCCGCAATGATTGAAGCTTAATGACGGTCGGCGTCTAGATCCTGGTGTGTTTGGCAGGTCCAAGGTCTAGCCAATATCGAAAGTTGCAGGTGTTTGGACTTTCTTTTTTAAGTCCAGACTAAAAATTCAAATACTGGGGAGGCTAAACCTGACAGCAGCCTTGGTAGGCATCCCTCTTGTGGTTCAAAACTTGACGGTCAGGTCAAATCACATCAGCTGATCTACCTGCTAATCGAAATGAGCAGGTACTGAACCGCAGAGCATTAAATAGTAAAATTTAATAATAATTGAATAATTAAGGTGCCGCACCGCACTTCGCCCGTTTTGCCACTGAGCTATGATATCAATAGTGCAATTTGCCCTGAATCAATTATCCCCAGCTCAAAATATGTGACCAGAGGGTTCGGTCCGGCAATGACACTATGGGGGATAATGACGATATGGAAGATGGATGTACTCGAGCGGTATTCCAGGCTTAGAGTTAGGAAGGAGATAACAAAGGTGAGGGTATTGCCTGTTGAGGGGCGCAATTGGCACCGGTGGTTTACTTCACCACGGTACATGGGGGCTTGGTTTTTGGAATAGGATAAAATAGTTTTTTCGAAGGGTTGCGAAAGTGGCCCGTCGTGCAACCCCGTAGGATTTTCTTTTCCGAAGCATGGTTACACAGTACCGCATTTTCTAGTGAAACTCGTTTTTGCGCTAAGAGCCACAAGGTCAGGATTTCTCACAAAGTAACTCTTCTCGGTCAGTTATTTCCTTGAAGTAGAGGACAACTATCTCGAGAATAACGCCCAGTGTGAATATTTGTGAAAACCATACCCTAAAGGTTACTCTCTACTTAAAGGAGCTCGTGTATTTCGCCACACTTTCTTTCGACCTCCTAGTGTGAAAATGAGCTTTGCCAGAAAATCCGCTAGTAGAACCCCATACCTTTCTGCGATTGCTCGACCACAATTAAGTGAGCCCCAAATCACAAATGCTTCCGCTCAGAAGTCTTGCTATGCACTCCTGTACCCTATACTCGTAATTGCCTGACGTTTTGAAGGACGACTGCAATTGATATGTGGGAAAAAATTCCAGGGAGCCTCAAGATTTTGGTGTTATGCAGTAGTAGTTATTTTTACAAACGTCAGGCAATTACGAGTACTTGAGCATGTCACAGTACATACGGTGCAAGCTGTTGCAGCGTTTCGAGACTGGATGCATAAAGGGATAGAAGCAAATGCACAGAGGCGTGCATGTATCCGTCACCAGACTTAGCCTGAAATTTAATAGAAAGTATAATCTTAAAGCAAACAGTGAAAGAAAACATGCCTGCAGTACCATGGAGCTCGGAATGAATGCTTACATCTAATATATCACCACAGGCACCAAGACGGAAAAAAACGTTGTCAAGAGGGTAAGCAGCGTGGCCACGCTCGCGACTTGAGAATCTCGCGACGCCGGAATAGACCGTACTGTTTTTTCCTTTTTCTTTTTCAAAGTGATGAATAGTGGATAGTTAGGTTGCGGTAACTTAGGTCACCAAAGCCCCTGTCGAATAGGTATTTCTTTGGCAGAAAAATTGTGGGAAACTAGCTGCCATAAAGGAAGCTACAACACCGGCTTCTCTTCAACTTTACCCACAGAAATGTTTTGTAAACTCCCCATTAACCTTCCCGTCAACCCTACATACTGCTCCACACTTTTTACCCACAACCAGCAAATTGGATACGGTAAAACATCCGAGCTCGGGCAACACATGCACTATTGATAAAATGGCGATAACGATTCTGGCTATGGTCGCGCGGTGGGGGATTACAGCAGGGCTTCCCGTGGATCCGGTGGGGGCGTGCGAGGCATTAGCTAGCTCTTTCCATTGGAGTCAAATATTGCATCTGCACCTGGCTATAAGGAACGCCAAGGATCCAGCCGTCGAAATCTTGTTCATCAATTTTTACTATGAGTGTTCGCGATAGCCAACTGTACTATGCAGTAAATACACTAGAGTGGCTGCGAGGCATTGTTTAGAGATTCGTTACAAGCAGGTTTAAAATAGGCAGGTGCAACTGTATTCGCACTCATTGACTACGGGTACGGTATTCGGTAGCTTATCATGGTGAAATAGAAAGTGTCTGATCTCGAACACAGCCAGTGTGGGGCTGCGCCATGCCTTATGCTCTCACAGAACAGGGCTATGTTTTATAGGGATCTGTGAGGCGGAGTGAGGTCGCCAGAATTCCGCAAAGCCTCAAATCTCAAATGTGTTGGTATTTCCTTGGCATGAAAATTCTTGGGTGGTAGTTGCCACAAAAGGAACTCGATCACCCCGCTTCTCTTCAGTTTTGAGCACGGAAAGGTTTTGTAAAGCCCCCCATTAACACTACATATTTCTCTACCATTTCTACACACAATCGATATTTTCGACTAGGCATCATGGCCGGAACTACAAACACAAACACTGTCACATACGGCAACGGCAATACCAACTGCCCCACCACAAATAATAGTTACAACACCAATACCAACATCTATCAATCCGGCGAGGATGCAGAGATTATGCGTTGGCTCTCTCCACTAGAGCCAAAGGATAGACATCATGGCGTGCGCACCGACCGATTTGAAGGTGTCGGGGATTGGCTTTTAAAGACAAGCGAGTTCCGGGAGTGGAGGGATAGTGATGGGGGAGTTGATAAAGCTGTCTTGTTTTGCTCCGGGAATCCGGGAGTGGGCAAAACATATTTGAGGTAAGTGGCGGGATTGTTTTAAAGAAGGCATATCGCTAACGGCTAGATATTCTAGTTCCCTAGTAATCGACAGGTTGTGGGACCAAGCAGGGGGGGGAGATATCGCCGTTACGTGCTTATACTACGACTACCTTGCTCAGCAAGAACAAACAGTCACCAACATGATGGGAGCGATTCTGAAGCAGCTGGTAAGCAGGGGGGACATTCCGGGAAATGTGCGCGAGGCATTTCAAGAAGGGAAAAATGTGGTTGGCGGCCGAAGGCTGCTACTTGCCGATTTAATGCCAATGTTGAAGATCGTTATTTCTTCACTATCACAAGTTTTCATCTGTCTGGATGCTCTCGACGAATGCCTACCAAAGAATCTTCCGGCACTTCTTGAGTCACTGAGAGAAATTATTCGGGAGTGCCCTAGGACCAGGATATTCCTCACCGGGAGACCCCATGTCAAAGAAAATATTCAAAGCTACTTCACCAAGGCCGTTATAATACCCATCAACCCCAACACGGATGATATCAGGAATTATCTGGAGATGAGGTTAGACAGGGATGACGATCCAGAGGCGATGGACAATGATTTACGGGCGGATATTGTGAAAATTATTCTGGAAAAGATGTCGGATATGTGCGTAGGAGCATTTACCATTTTAACTCGGTCACTGATGCACGTTTACTAATGATTATGTGTAGATTCCTCCTTGTTTCGCTCAACATCGACTCTATTCTAGGGGGGGTGACAATTGGCCAGAGAAGAAAGAAGCTCGGAGAGATGGCGCGGGGGAATGGATTGAGCGATGCCTACACGGCAACTCTAGCGCGGCTGAGAGGGCAGAAGGGATATAAATCGGCACTTGGATTAGACGTCCTGATGTGGGTATTGAATTCGCAGCGGCCGTTACGCACTGACGACCTTTGTCATGCCCTGGGAGTGGAGGTAGGATCTGTAGACCTAGATCCGCAAAACGTCCCTGTGTTAAAAATACTCCTATCATCCTGTCTTGGTCTTGTGACGGTCGAGGCGTCTTCGTCGACAGTCCGACTGGTGCACTTTACTCTACAGGAGCACCTCTCGAGTGATCCTACCCTATTCCATTGCCCTCACTCAACAATCGCGGAGGTTTGCTTGACATACCTCAATTTTCGATATGTCAGGGATCTTTCGCCAGATGTCGAACATGCTCCATCGGGAATCCCCTTTCTGGACTATGCTTCTCGTTACTGGGGGGAGCACGCAAGAAAGGGAATGACGGAAAATGTCAAAGTACTCTCGCTAAGACTTCTCAATAGATTTGATGAGCATGTATCTGCCGCACACCTGGCATGGGGTTATGTGGAAGATTCAAGTTGGGACCGAGATTTGGATAATGAAGGAAAGGGGAAATTCACAGGACTCCACGGAGCAGCATGCTTGGGAATTGAGGAGATATTTGCTGCTGTGCTAGAGATGAAGGAATGGGATGTTAATGCAAGAGATTGCTTCGGGGGTACAGCTCTCACATGGGCAGCTGAAAGAGGGCATGAGGGGATCGTAAAGATGCTGTTGGAGCGAGGGGATATCAATTCCAATCAGGAAGACAGCTCTTTTGGTTTCACGCCACTCATATGGGCAGCCAACTGCGGGCATGAGGGGATAGTAAAAGTGCTTTTGGAAAGAGAGGATGTCGATCCCAACGAGGAAGGTGGCTCATTTGGCTGCACGGCACTCTCTTGGGCGGCAGTTTCCGGGCATGTGGGGGTGGTAAAGAAACTTTTGGAACGAGAGGACGTACATCCCAACCCGGAATTACCTGGGTCTTACCGAACACTACTCTTCTGGGCGGCTGAGAAGGGGCATGAGGGGGTAGTAAAGATGCTTTTGGAACGAAGGGACGTAGATCCTAACCGCAAGGACTATGAAGCCGGCGAAACGCTACTCACCTGGGCGGCTAGAGAGGGGAATGAGGGGATAGTAAAAGTACTTTTGGAAAGAGAGGATGTCGATCCCAACGACGAAGGTGGCTCATTTGGCTACACGGCACTCTCTTGGGCGGCAGTTTCTGGGCATGTGGGGGTGGTAAAGATCCTTTTGGAACGAGAGGACGTACATCTCAATCCGGAATTACCTGACTCTAGCCTGGCGCTACTCTCCTGGGCGGCTCAGAAAGGGCATGAGGGGGTAGTAAATATGCTTTTGGGACGAAAGGACGTCGATCCTGACCAGGCTGACACTGGATCTGGCCGAACGCCTCTCTCGTGGGCGGCTGCGAACGGCCATGGGGGGGTAGTCAAGATGCTTTTGGAGCGAGAGGATGTCAATCCCAACCAGGCGGACACCGAGTATGGCCAGCCACCACTATTGTGGGCGGCTGAAAACGGGCTTGAGGGGGTAGTAAAGGTGCTTTTGGAACGGAAAGACGTCAATCTTGCTCAGACAGACACCAAATGTGGGTGGACGGCACTCTCATTGGCGGCCGGGGCCGGACGTGAGGGCGTAGTAAAGATGCTTTTGGAACGAAAGGACGTCGATCCGGACCAGGCAGACACTGGATCTGGCCGAACGCCTCTCTCGTGGGCGGCTGCAAACGGCCATGAGGGGGTAGTCAAGATGCTTTTGGAGCGAGAGGATGTCAATCCCAACCGGGCGGACACCAAGTATGGCCAGCCACCACTATTGTGGGCGGCTGAAAACGGGCGTGAGGGGGTAGTAAAGGTGCTTTTGGAACGGAAAGACGTCAATCCCGCTCATAAAGACACCAAACGTGGGTGGACAGCACTCTCATTGGCGGCCGGGGCCGGACGTGAGGGCGTAGTAAAGATGCTTTTGAAACGGGAGGACGTCAATCCTGACCTGGCAGATAAATATGGCCGATCGCCGCTCTCGTGGGCGGCTGCGAACGGCCATGAGGGGGTAGTACAGATGCTTTTGGAACGAAAGGACGTCAATCCTGATGCAGGCAGCAAATCTGGCCGAACCCCGTTCTCCTTGGCGGCTGGGGCCGGACGTGAGGGCGTAGTAAAGATGCTTTTGAAACGGGAGGACGTCAATCCTGACCTGGCAGATAAATATGGCCAAACGCCGCTCTGGTGGGCGGCTGCGGAAGGCCATGAGGGGGTTGTAAAGATGCTTTTGGAACGAAAGGACCTTAATCCTGACCATGTAGACACCCAATATGGTAGAACGCCACTCTCCTGGGCGGCTGCCATAGGACATGAGGGGGTAGTAAAGATACTTTTAGAACGGGGGAACGTCAATCTCAATCATGCACAGAGCAAAGATGGTCGGGTGCCACTCTTGTTGGCGGCTACGAATGGGCATTTGGGAGTAGTTAAGATGCTTTTGGAGCGAAAGGACGTTAACCCTGACCTGGCAGATAAATATGGCCAAACGCCGCTCTCGTGGGCAGCTGCGAACGGCCATGAGGGGGTAGTACAAATGCTTTTAGAGCGAGAGGACGTCAATCTCGACTATGAAGGCAGCAAATCTGGCCGAACCCCGTTCTCCTTGGCGGCTGGGGCCGGGCGTGAGGGCGTAGTAAAGATGCTTTTGGAACGAAAGGACGTTAATCCTGACCTGGCAGATAAATATGGCCAAACGCCGCTCTTGTGGGCGGCTGCGAAAGCCCATGAAGGGGTAGTAAAGATGCTTTTAGAACGAAAGGACGTCAATCCTGACCAGCCAGATACTAGATCTGGGCGAACGCCACTCTCGTTAGCGGCTGGGAACGGCCATAAGAGGGTAGTCAACCTGCTTTTGGAACGAAGGGACGTCAATCCTAACCGTATAGACACTAAATATGGTTATACACCGCTTTCATGGGCAACTATGAACAGGCATGAGGGGGTGGTCAAGATCCTTTTGGAGCGAGAGGGCGTCAATCCCGACCAGGCAAGCACCATAGAAGGCCGGACACCACTCTGATAGGCAGTGGAGAACGGGCATCAGCGAGTAATATATATTCTTTTGGAACGCTGGCTCTGTCTAGAGGATATTATAGAGTTCTGAGGAGCCTACGTGAGAAGGGCACTGCCAACTCTGTCCCAGCAAATCGCTATTGTCAGGCATCCCTCCCATCCTCTTCGCCCATTGGGGGTGAGGGCGCTGTGGTGATACAATCCAGATCCCAAGGCCCCAATACCACAATTTCCGACTTTAATGTCCAACATACATTCCTATTCGCGGACTCCAATGAGCGGGAAGCGGCATTGGGCCCCGAGGACTCCATCTCCATGTCCCCAGATACCGACCTCCTCGCGACCGAACCGCCCATGCTCCCTCAACCCTCCTCAATGTGGCCCCCTAAAGTGCCCGCCATCTTCTCCGGGAACCTAGCGCCCATCCTAACAACACACACTCACCCCTATCCAATGTGGCCGGCCCGTATTGGGTCCTCGCCTCTTTCATTTGACTTTTAACTCTCCTCGCTTAAATACTTCCCCCTCCTTACGGGACACATTCCATAAATAATTGCCGAGTGAGGAATTGGCGGAGGCAAGACCTCCGTGGATTTAAATGCACATAGACTTTGATAGGGCGTTTCCGCAGACACCTCCGACGCCCCGCTACCTATCGGAATCCCCCTCCGCCTCCCCCCGTTTCTTCTCTTGGAGTTCTGGTTAGACATGGTCCGATAGTGGTATTCTCCGTCCTGATTCCCGTTGTGCCCGGTCAACATCTACGCAAAGAGATTTTGATGAGGACCCTTTCCTCGTTTCTGCTGGCTATCTATTATTTACCCGCTTTTCAGTTTTTTTCCTCTCCGCCTCCCTCCCCCCTTGCAGTTCTGGTTAGATTGGTCTTATAGTGCTGTTTTTCCTTTTTCATTCCTGTTATTCATTAAGTTAGTATCTATCTTGTGCTTCTCAGGTAGTAGTGTACAGTATCAAATGGCGCTTCTCAGGCAATTAGGTACTAAAGGAATATGTGGTAAACTTTAAGAAGCGGTCTTAAATTTGTAAGCGGCCCATTCACCTTCCCTGGTGATCCCTTTCCCTTTCGCTGGTGCAAATCGACCACTAGTGGTTCCCTTCGCCGATAATCAGGTTTAACTCCAATAGGTTATCAGGCTCCGCTATATCTCGAGTATTGTCCGTTAACAAATCAACCACACACCCACGATCAGTGGCAACTCAACCCTCCTCATCGCCTCGCATTTTCAATACCACCTAAAGAAATTTCCCTAGATCAAATATTAATTTCCACTATGTATTCTATTATGCATTTATCATACATATTTTTTTTTTTTTGGTTTCCGTGATAGTGCGGTGGGTGGGGGAGTGCTATTGTGATGTCCCTAGTTTTTCCTGTTAGTTGATGTGCGGTTAATTTTATCAACGGATAATACAAGTACAAGTACCATCACTCATCCCTGTGGCGAGTGGCCGCAGGCTCACAACCGGGGGCAGCCTAAGGAGTGCCTCACTGCTCAACATAGTTTTGTGGCTTACCATAGGACCTTTGTTACACAACATAGCTTTGTGGCTTAGCATGGCTTTAGGATTTAATGTAACTTTATTGCTTAAGGAAATGTTTAAGCTAATAATTACTTATATTAAGTAACAAGGGAGGTTGCAGAAAGGGAGAATATTATGTTTAATACATTGTTTTCAGGTCCCATGGAGCCATAAAGTTAAGTTGAGCCACAAAGGTTTCTATGGTAAGCCACAAAGAGGTGTTGTAGAGTCAGGCACTCTTTAGGCTGCCCCCGGTTGTGAGCCGCTCGCCGCAGCTTTGGCACGAGCAGGGGAGGAGAAATTCATCCCATAGTGATTGCAGTATGTCAGCTGCTCGTACTAAGGTTGTTGCTAGGCGCCACAGCCCACGAATGCGGCTCAACATGACTTGTCGCTTAGCTAAGTAATTTTGAGGCTCAACATAACTTTACGGCTCAACGCGACAAGCAAGGTCTACCAGGTTGAAGCAGAGACCATCTGCAAGCACCCGAACCATGAGTTTCACCGCTTGACCATCTCACCAATACCACTACTCTGTGGAATACTATTTACGGCCCCACCATGTTTTTAACTCTCCATCGCGCTCAACCTTCATACATCGGGGCAGTTCAACAGCGATCGAAAACATTATTTCTGTATAATGAACTAACGAGTCCTTCTCAAGGGTAGGGTAACCCTAGTGCGCTGCTGCCGATGAATACCATCTGTGGATACCCCCCCGAGCTAGTAGCAACCATATCTAGCTCCACGATTTTCACCCTCCACCGATGTCGCTGTAGAGGAACGGTAGAAGTCAGCGGAAACTCCTAACTTTTGCTCCCACAAAGCCGTCCTACGCGCCTGTTTCATGAACAGGTGCTGCTACACTGACTAGCCCAGTTGTAGAACCTCCCCGGGATCCTCCTCCCCCGCAAGGGCCTGGTGCGAGCGGCACTGGGCCAGCGCCTCCGCCGGCAGCTTATAACAACAACCAGAGAACAAACTACTCTCCCTCAGCCTGAGGCTTTGCTGGACACCAACCGGTACATCCCCCTACTCAGCAATGTAATAACAATTCCCCTTCACCTTCAAATAAAACATCCAGCAACACAAACCTCGCCAGATCTCGCGCAAAATGCTTAGAATGGTCTCCCGCCAAACCAGACTCTGGGAAAGGCACCTGCTCAACTCCAGGATCACCAGAAATTATGAATGATGCGCCATCAAGTGCTCGACATTGGCATGCGCTTGTTGCTGACTCCAAGTAACCCATTGGCCCAAACCCGACCATGCCATCTTGTTCCGGTATGTATCGTGGGCATGTTCTCTCGGTTCTTGGGGGTGTGCTAATTATGATAGAGCGAAGAATGTATAGTCAATCACTCGCCACCCTGTATCTTTTCGCCAACCAAGATGTCGATGTACTATGCGATGCGGTTAGCGGAAAGTGATTGCCAAATAAATATGTTTTGGCTCAGGTTCTAACTTCGGCAAGGCTGACGTTCTTAGAATTGCGCTCAATAGCACGAACTCATCTTTCTATTCTTACCGACCTTCACAACAAGCCCAATTGCCGATGTCTTTTGATACTACACTCCATTAGTGATAGAAAACACTGGCCCCCGCTACGAGCATTAACAATCGATAGGTTCGAACATTGGATGCTCATACCAGCTTTGCTAAACTCAGATGACGAATACCAACTTTTAATATCTTTCCTTCAAGCTCCAAAGCGCGCCGCAATTTGAATCGGCAATACAACGACCCAACCAAGCCACCTCAATCTTCTGCTCGGCATTCCCGGCGGCTCCAAATTACTAGGTCATCAAGCGTTATGTAGGTTTTTTTGAGAAGGCTCTCAATTCCAACTCCGACCGCACCGAAGAGATAGAGGAGGCCTCAGGCATCAAAGATGCCTGGAAAGAACTCAGATACCTAAAGTAGAAGTCCCCCGAGACATGATCCGAATCCTACAAAACACAAGTAGAGTCAGTGGGCACACGAAAGGAACTGGATCGGATAAATACGAAGCTGGTGGGCACGCAATCTGGGGAGGAATTCGCAAACCCCTGGTGGAGAAGGACGAAGAGATAGAATACCTGAAGAAGAGGTGTGTAGAGACGCAAGCCGAACTGGACAGTTCCGGGAATGAAGTAGAGCGATCGAGGAAGTTTAATCTACCAGGACTCCACCTTACCCCACAGGCGGAGTGGTGTGGGCGTCAGGCTGCCATGCTTTGTTAGTGCAACGCCAGTTTCCCTCCTTAGCTCCGGGACTCAGGCACCGACGGAGGGGACTTTGTATTACCAGCAGCAGTATCAACCGTCGACTTGAGGTGGGCATGATTACTGTTTCAACAGGAGGAAATTGTCCACTTTTTTTTATTGGTAATGGCCTGCGGAAGTTTGTAAGTATCGGGGCTAGGTAGTTATATATATTTAGCTATTGGAAGGGTATCTTAGGCTGATATTGGTTTCGAGTGATGATTTGATAGTGTCTACTATTATTTACTGGTTTTGTAGGGGGAGTATTTTTTTTTTTGCTGAATTGGGTTTTCTAATCTATACTTTCGGGCTCTCGTCGGGAGTTTCCTGTGTTTTTTTACAGATAAATCCAAGGATTTAACAAAGAAAATATATATAAAAAAGGGAAATTTATCTTGGATGAAGTTGTGATCGCTCTTTTCTCCTACCCTATCCTCCCTTAGTTGCTCACACAATACCCGTCAATGAACTACTCTTCGTACTCGCGGCGAGATTAGGTCTTGAGACAATCAGCCATTCCGCGATCCCGCAAAATTCAACCATCATGATAAGTAGAATTGCGAATTGCGACTACGATCACAAATATAGCTATAATGCCCATTAATTGAATCTATTGGAAATACACCCTACCCATGAAACATGTTTGTTTCCCCCCTTCTTGCTTCAAGACTTCACGCATTTTTTCGTGGTAAAGTAGCAATGCAAGAATATGGTTACAGTGATAGTTGAGCGCTGTGGGAATTGCGGTTGCGCCCGTGGTCTCTAGACTTAACTTAATCTCGCCACGATTAGCCTCGAGGCATTTCTAAGAACTTCTATCCGCATACCACTCAGACTCTAGAAAATGGCCTAAATTTTGGCTTTATTCAGTCCTTTTTAAAAAACACTCCGACATTACGAGTACGGGGGGCTAACTTAAGTGAGTTGGGTGCCCACGCGATCACATATTCTCACTCGGGTCTTCCATTTAATACTTTCGGAAGTTTTGCTTCCATTTGGTGGGAAAGTACGAATATGTCCGGATATCTGCTAGACTGCCGAGGATATGGAAACCTAGGAAATGACAAGAGTCATGTTAGTGTATATTCATGATACAAATTGTTATAAATTGGGAAGATGCAGGCTGGCCTATAAACGAATGGGCAAGACAACAAGGGTTTTTCTTTCTTTCATTAATATTGTCCCACTACATTTCCTTCTGACTCTGGTTGCTTTTGTGCTACCACCGACATACTTAGGGAGATCACTAGAAACCAGAAATAAATATACTCTTGCCTTTATAGAGAATTGTATAGAATCAGCAGAAAATTTTTCCGATTGTAATGACCTTACCAAGAACAACATCCCTCTATGCCGGGGAAATGGGCATCGGCAAAGGGGGCCGGGCATCTTACTAAGGGGATCATCCTACCAACTTTATTATCTGGGGCTAAATCTTCAACGTTATCGGTAACAATAACAAGGGGGATCCAAATGTTCTGGATTAGTGTTTCCTCTTTGACGGTTGATGTATTATATGCAACTAATACTACAGAGCAGGCCTGCTTGACCCTTATCAACCTACTGCATACTGTAGATGAGCTAGGTGTATGGCTGCATTTCGCACAACTACGATTCCTAATAATAATGACCTCGAGTTGTGACAGCTACCTGTCTCCTCCATGGTGGAGTTTTGGGTGTCGGGGGTGCATCGGGGGGGGGGGCCTAGCCAGAGTTGCTGGAATGTGCGAACGAACAGGTTTAGGCGAGGTTGTGGCTGCAGGTGTACTCTAGCAAATGTAGAATAGCGGTGTCTTTTCGCTTTTTCCCATCTGCTCCCTTCTTTTCTCGTTGAGAGATGTATTCTTATTTCATATGTGCTTGCCAGCTGGAGGGTTGGTGTAGGCAAAATTTAGATATAAGTGGTGCCTGATAGGCCGGGCAAGGCCCGTCCAGGCTCAGCCATTACTAGGCCTGCAGGCTTGGACTAGGCTAGATCCTGAAGAATTGCAATAGGCCAGGCCCGGCTTTACCGAAGCCAGGCCCGCCTGGCCCGTTGGGAACACTGAGTTCGGATTCATTTTTGGTATCTTTATCTACCATCGCTCGCAACCAAATCGGGAAAAACCCCAACTCAGGACCCCAAACCGGGCCCCCTCGAGAAAGGAAAAGCCCCCAGTGACTAAGTTATATCATAGACTGCTGTGCCCTATGCTTGCACAGTGCAGCACCTGTCTTACACGAATCTTTGAGGCGGCGTCAGGTCGCGGTAATTCATCAAAACCACCGATGTGTTTGTATTTCTTGGCGTGAAAGTGATTGGGCGGCAGTTGCTGCTGAAGAAACTATAATTAGTGTTCTCAATAGGCCCGGTAGGCCAGGCTATGGTAAAACCGGGCCTGTCCTGTCAAAAGTCTCTGGGATCTAGCCTAACCCGAGCCTGAAAGCCTGGTAATGCCTGAACCTGACCCGGCTAGGTGCATCTATAGGTCGTATAGGTTTAGCACGGGCTGCCTGATAGACAAGCCTGACCTATATAGCCTAGGCTGGCTTACTCGGCCTAGGCTGGCCTGCTCTTAGCTAGCCCAAATTCACTGTAAATGTTTACCAATTACCAAATAATATTAGAAATATAAGACCAATTTCGCTTTATTAGCAAGAAATGCTCAAAGATACTAGGGATAGTATAGATTAATTAATTAAATTAATTGTGGGGGAATGGCTGCTCTTGTGGTGGGTCGGCTGTGTGTAGTAAGGTAGGGGCCACAAATAAAGTATCGACATAGGGGAGATCGGCTGTAAACATTTTCCAATTGCAAAATAACATTGAAAATACAATAATTTCGCTTTATTTGCTTGGGGATTTAATAAAAATCCTGTTCAAGAAGAACAAACAGAGGGAGGAATAACAAGATAGGACTATGCTAGTGACCCTAGAGGTAGATTGACAAGACTTTGTTGAGTTGGTTGCTTATCGCTCGTTGTGTGATTGCTTAAGGCACAATAGCCGATAATAAAGAGGGAGAAAATGAAATATGTAGAACCCAAAAGAGGGGTAGAAATCAAAGTGCCCTTAAATAAATATATTCTTAATGCCGGTCACCAGGCCTATAGGGGCCCATCGGGCATGATAGACCTTCGTAAGCCGGTCGAGTTGGGCTTATATCAGGCTAGGCTATTTACCGGAGTGGCTTGCCTTGGCTTGGCCTACAGTCCGTAGGCCGGGCTATCAGTGGCCTGATCTCTTGAGAACACTGACTATAATAGACAACCCTGCTTTTCTTCAGCTTCGCCCCCAGGAAATCTTTGTAAACTCTCTACGAACGCTACATATTTCTCTGCGATTTCAAGAGACACATTGGACATTTTAGACAGAGTACCATGGCCCAAAATTCAAACACACACTCAGTGAGATTCGGCAACAGCGATACCGGCTGTTGCAGCAAAGCCGATGGTTTTATCAAGCGCTTTTATAAATCTGACGAGGATGCAGATATTCTGCGTTGGCTCTCTCCGCTGGAACCAGAAAAGAGACATCATGCCGTGTGCGCAACCCGATTTAAAGGTGTGGGAGATTGGCTTTTGGAAACAGGCGAGTTTCGGGAGTGGAGGGGAGGCTCTGGTGGAGCCGATAAGGCTGTCTTGTTTTGCTCTGGGAATCCGGGAGTAGGCAAGACACATCTAAGGTAAGTAGCGGGATCCTTTTAAAGAAGCGAATATTACTAACGGCCAGGAATACTAGTTCCCTAGTAATCGACAGTCTATGCGATCAGGAAAAGAGGGAGGGAATAGCGGTTGCATGGTTGTATTGCGACTCCCTTGCTCAGCAAGAGCAGACAGTCACCAACATCATGGGAGCAGTTCTGAAGCAGTTGGCGGGTAAGAGGGAGATCCTGAAGGATACATGGGAGGCATTTCAGGAAGGAAGGAGACTGCTACTTCCAGATCTGATGCGGATGTTGAGAATTGCGATTGCTTTGTTACCACAAGTTTTTATCTGTATCGATGCGCTGGACGAATGCCTATTGAAGGATCTTCCGGAGCTACTTGAGTCACTAAGAGATATTGTTGGGGAATCCCCTAGAACAAAGATATTCCTTACCGGGAGACCCCACCTCAAGGAAGCCATTCAAAGATATTTCAGCAAGGCGGCTACGATATCCATCAGCCCTAACCGGGAGGATATCCGGAATTATCTAGAGATGAGATTGGACAAGGATGATGGGCGGGGAGCGATGGACAATGATTTGCGGGCGGATATTGTGAAAATTATTCTAGACAAGATGTCTAATATGTACGTTGGTGTTTACCTCTATCAACGATATATACTTACTAACGACTCTGTCAAGATTCCTCCTCGTTTCGCTAAACATTGAGGCTATTCTTAGCGGTGCGACCATTGGCCAGAGAAGGAAGAAACTCGAAGAGATGGCTCGAGGTAACGGGCTGAGCGATGCTTACACAGAAACTCTAAACCGGGTGAAGCAGCAGGAGGGAAATAAATCGGTACTCGGATTGAAGGTCCTGATGTGGGTATTGAATTCCCAACGGCCCTTACGGGCCGACGAGCTGCGCCATGCACTAGGAGTGGGAATAAGATCTACAAGTCTGAGTTGGGGAAACGTTCCTGCCTTACAGACACTCCTATCATCTTGTCTGGGTCTTGTCACGGTCGAGGCGTCTTCGTCTACTCTCCGGCTAGTACACTTTACCTTGCAAGAGCATCTCATGAGCAATCCGGAGCTATTCGATAGTCCTCACTCAACAATTGCTGAAGTTTGCTTGACGTATCTCAATTTTGGAATAGTCAGGGGGTTTTGGCCAGCTCTGCGCTCAGCCCCCACAATAATGCCCTTTCTAGAATATGCTTCTTGTTACTGGGAGAAGCACACAAGAATTGGGGTGACGGAGAATGTCAAAATACTTGCACTCAAGCTTCTCGATAGATTTGATGATCATGTATCTGCTCAGATACTGTTATTGTGCAATTGTCGAGAGTCGCTCTTAGGAAGCTCCTATTATTGGGCCGAAGGGCCCATAGGATTTACGGGGCTACATGGAGCAGCATTTCTTGGGATCGTGGAGATATTTACTGCTATATTAGAGATGAAGAAATGGGACGTTAATGCAGCCGATTGCATGGGGGGTACAGCTCTCACATGGGCAGCTGTAAGAGGTCAAGAGGGGGTAGTAAAGATGCTTTTAGAACGAGAGGAAGTCAATCCAGACCAGGTGGACACTGAATATGGTCGAACGCCACTGTCGTGGGCGGCTGGGAGCGGGCAGGAGGGGGTAGCAAAAATGCTTTTGAAACGAGAGGACGTCATTCCCGACCAGGCAGACACCAAATATGGCCGGACGCCACTCTCGTGGGCGGCTATGAGCGGACATGGGGGGCTAGTAAAGATCCTTTTGGGACGAGAGGACGTCAATCCCAATCATGAGGAAACCCTGTATCGCCGAACGCCACTCTTGTGGGCGGCTGAGAAAGGGTACGAAGGGATAGTAAAGATACTTTTGGAGCGAGATGACATCAATCCCGATAAAGCAGATACCAGATATGGCCAGACGCCACTCTATTTGGCGACCGAGCGTGGGCACGACCGGATAGTAAGGGTACTTTTGGAACGAAAGGACGTCAATCCCAACCATGAATGCACCTTTTGTCACAGGACACCACTCTTGTGGGCGGCTGAAAAAGGAGTTGAAGGGATAGTAAAGATGCTTTTGGAGCGAGAGGACGTCAATCCAGACAAGGCAGACACCAGATATAGCCAGACGCCACTCTCTCTAGCGGCTGAACACGGGCACGATGAGATAGCAAAGATGCTTTTGGAACGAAAGGACGTCAATCCCAATCAAGCAGACACCAAATATGGCCAGACGCCACTCTCTCTGGCGGCTGAGAGCGGACACGACGAGATAGTGAAGATGCTTTTGGAACGAAAGGACATTAATCCCAACCAGGCAGTCACCAAAAATAGCAAGACGCCGCTCTTGTGGGCGCCTAAGACAGGGCACGAGGAGGTATTAAAGATACTTTTGGAACGAATGGACACCAATCCCCACCGGGCAGCCGGGTTTTGTGGCCGAACGCCACTTTCACTAGCGGCGGAAAACGGGCACGCGAATGCAGTAAAGATGCTTCTGGAATGGAACGACGTCCCCCTTGCCGTGCCGGATAGCGGGAGCCAAACCCCACCTTGGTTACCTCTCCCCGAACGATATGGTGGGCTTGTGAGGACCCTACTAGACCCAGACAATGCTAATTCCGACAAAGTCGATCACGGTGGCCCGGCCTCCCTCCTGCCCTCCCCTGGACATGGGGATGGGTCTGTGGTGGAGATGCAACTCAAATCTCATGATCCTAATACAGACATCACATATTTTAATAGCCAACCTCCACTCCCAGCGGCAGACTTTGATGAGCGAGAACCAGTAGTTGACCTCATGAACTCCGCCCCAATGTCCCCCGATAACAACCTTCCCGGAATTGAACCGTCCATGCTCCCTCAACCCTCCTCCATGTGGCCCCTGCAGCTCCCCTATTCTCCACGGAAATCTGATACCCACCCTAAAAATACTGGCTCAGCCCTGCCAGTTGTGATCAACTGGTATTGGGTTCTCGGCTCCTTCGTTTGTCTTCTATCTTTCCTCGCTTACTCTAAGAACTCGTATAATTGAATCTCGCATCAAGGTGTTGGAGTTGCCTTTGCTGGTAATGTCCGGCACTTTTTTTTTGTTTTTCGTTGTCTTAAGCTAGGGTTAAGGAATTGGTGTGGGAGAGACCTCCGTCGATTTAGATGGAAATAGGGTTCTACAAGGGCGTTTTCCTAGTTTCTTCTGACCCCTTCCTTTTATCTACTTTTGTTTTCTTCCTGGCTTGTTTCATTCCTTAGAGTTCTGGTTAGACATGGTTCTATAGCGGGGTTCTCCATCTTCATTCCTGTTCTATTGTTTGTTAAATTGGTATTTTTCTTGCGTTTTTTGGGCAGTGGTTCATAGTACAGTGGGGTTCGTGGCAAGAAATTTGGTAGAGATATAGATGGCAGGCTTGAAGAAGCTCGTCTTAAAATTAGTGAGCTGCTGGTTTACCTCCGCCCGGCATTTCCTCTCACTGTCGCCAAGCCTTCACGAGCCGCCCCTTTTATAGACTCCCATAATATTATAGTATCAGATTCTATCATATTCCAATACTTGTTCCGATATGCCATTCGGGGGTGCCAAACTCATTGTACTAAAACCCTCACCCTAATCACCTGATATCTTTTTTAATACCGGCAAATGGTCTGCTAGTAGCAACCAGAAGGTGAGGGCGGGTGACTGCAGGGGACTGTATAGTGTCCGAATAATACGGTACGTTATTGTACATTACACGATTGATACCTACGGTAAATTACCATAAATTACACTAGGAATTCAGATACCGGAAAACGGCATTTGTCCCCTTGAGTTCAGATGTTAGGTGGTCCTGTCTTACATCGTATATGTAAAGTACGGGTGCAAAAGTTTTCGTCCGATGCCCTTTTTACACCAAAAATGGACATTTTTAAACAAACAATTCTCAACATTGCTTGTATAAAAACACTTGAAATTTTTCCATCAGTTAGGGAATCACTATATATTCAAAACTCTACAAGTAAAAGTGTAAGGAATCGAAGCTGCCTTCATTGTTCATGATTGTGTCAACTAGTGTCAAAGTGACTTAGATTTTTGTATGGGGCTTCATACAAAAAAGTACATAGCAACCGATACCAGATAATTAAACTACCTTTTCTCCCTCATTTGGTAATATTTAAGGATTCTGTAACTTTCTTCATGTTATCTACATGTTTGCTAACGCTAGGACAAATTTTCGCTGATTCTCATAGACATTGCGCAATGAGAGAGGGTGGTGAAGATGGGCACTTTTGGTGTAAAAGGGCATCGGACGAATACTTTTGCCCTAGTACTGTACGTCAAGTCGAAGTAATCAACCCCCTTCCACAGTATATCTGCAAGGCTAGGAATCCTCGACAAGATATAATCATTACACCAAGATCCAAGAGCATGATTTAAAGCCTTATAATGGTCAGTAAACGGCGCCTAGTAAGTTTACTGTACTTTACCGTATCGCATCGTATAGTAACTTACCGAACTCCTTACCATTCGAACCTTACAGCTTGTGACAGTACGAGTGATGTTCCATGATGCTATATTGATTGGTTCGGAGGTGTATGATTTCAACTTGGGATAGTGCTGGAGGTCCAAGGGCTAGGGCTATAGTCCCCTACACTCCTTCCGGTCCTCACTTTCCCTAGTGCAGTCCGTCCTAGCACCTCTAAAAAATACGGACTAGAGCCGTAGTCCGTCCCGTCCTGCCCCGAAGATGGACGGACTAGACAGCTGGGAACAATGGCGGGCGGGTGGTACTTTTAGATGTACTGCTGGATAAGCGTCATAAACGGCAACGACTAAATGGTGAAAACGGCGACTTACACGACAAACGACGGACGATGACGAAACAGTGAAACGAAACAGCGAAACCGCGGCTATGAAACGAAAGGCCAAAATTAAAGAAACACAAAAGACTTCGATCACTAACGCACAATTTAGGAGTGGGGAAGTTCTTCTCATTCAACTTCTTGCTCTCTCACGCTCACACTAGCAACTCTCTAACTAACTAAACTAGTTAACGGTAAAGAGAGTAGTATATATAAAAACAACAAAGCCTTCTATCGATCGCGAGATAGGCTCACTCTCTTCCACGCATGTCCCTTTCTCTTTCGCAGACTTCCGTGCTAACAAGAGAAAGACAATCATCGAAGAACTCCCACCCTCCAGAGCTTCCGCGCATCCGACTCGTTCCCGCATCCGATTTTTTCAGAGTGGGATTCTTTCCGGCACTTCATCGATCCCAAGGGCATATCCGAAGCCTTTGTCGGAACCATAAAGGGATAAGCTGCACGCGCAATAGGTTGAGCATGCTGAGCAGCATTGGGGACTTTCAACAAAGCGGTGTTGGGTTGCCTTAGGGGCAGGGGCTGGGGCGAGTATCTCATATCGTACAGTGATAGCCTATTTAAGCTAGATTATTAGTAGAATAAAAGCTAGGTTTCTTACATAGGTTACCTCCCATATTCAGGAAAAAGAGACGATTTTGGTGATATATAATAGTAATCCTTTTTAAGTATAGTACTAGGAGTAGCTAGGTGCTGAGGCGATAACGCGTTCTCACTTAAAGTTAGGCATTTCCTCTAATATAGTCGGTGGTACTGCTTTAATGAGAAGGAGAGTACGAAGACGTCTGGCTCTCTGCCAGGCTACTTGGGATATGGGGGTCTAGAGGATTGCAAGGGCAATGTTAGTGTGTACTGGTGTTACTCACTGTCATAGGTAAGACCGCCTCGGGTGCATCTATAGCTAAAAAATGAAGGATCAAGAGAGCAACTCCTGCCCTCTTCCCGTCGGCCTCTTGAACGCCTGATCCGGCAGAAAACCACGATGGTTCTAGGCAACTCTCGTGGGCTGCAGAGCGTGGGGAGACAGAGATAATACGGATGCTTTTGGAACGAGAGGACGTTAATCCAGACCAGGCAGACACCATTTCTGGCCGAATGCCGCTTTCATGGGCGGCTGAGCGCGGGCATGAGGCGTCAGTAAAATTGCTTTTGGAACAACAGGGCGTTAATCCCAATACGGCCGACATCCAGGATGGACGGACGCCGCTCTCGCGAGCAGCTGAGAACGGGCACTATGGGGTAGTAAATATACTTTTGCAACGAGTAGATGTCAATCCCGACCAGGCAGACACTTTGACTGGCCGAACGCCACTCTCGTGGGCAGCTGAGCGTGGGCATGAGCGAGTAGTAAAGATGCTTTTGAAACGAGAGGACGTCAATCCCAATTCGGTAGAAAACAAACATGGCTGTACTCCACTATCGTGGGCCGCGGGGCGCGGGGAAACCGGGGTGGTAAGGCTGCTTCTAGAACAAGAGGACATCAGCCCCGACCAGGTAGACACTTGGACTGGCCGAACACCACTCTCGTGGGCGGCTCAGCGTGGGCATGAGGATGTAGTAAAGATACTCTTGGAAAGAGAGGACGTCAACCCTAATAGGGTCGAAAACGAACATGGCCGTACGCCACTCTCCTGGGCCGCTGGGTGCGGGGAAGCCGGGGTAGTAAAGCTGCTTTTAGAACGAGAGGACATCAATCCTGACCAGGCAGACACCAAAAATGGCCGGACGCCACTCTCGTGGGCAGCTGAGCGCGGGCATCAAGACGTGGTAAAGGTACTTTTGGAACAAGTGGACGTTAACCCCAATACGGTAGAAAACTACCATGGCTGTACGCCACTCTCATGGGCCGCCTGGCGTGGGGAAACCGGGGTGGTAAAGCTACTTTTAGAACGAGAGGACATCAATCCCGACCAGGCAGACACCAGAACAGGCCGGACGCCACTCTCGTGGGCGGCTGAGCACGGGAAAACTGAGGTGGTAAAGTTACTCTTAGAACGAAAGGACATCGATCCAGACCATACAGACACCAGAACTGGCCGGACGCCACTCTCGTGGGCAGCTGAGCGCGGGCATCAAGACGTGGTAGAGGTGCTTTTGGAAAAAGTAGGCGTCAACCCCAATAAGGTAGAAAATCTCTATGGCGGTACGCCACTCTCATGGGCCGCAGCGCGCGGGAAAACCGAGGTGGTAGAGTTACTCTTAGAACGAAAGAACATCGATCCAGACCAGGCCGACACTAGATCTGGCCGAACACCACTCTCGTGGGCGGCTGAGCGCGGGTATGAGGGTGTGGTAAAGGTGCTTTTGGAACGACAGGACGTCAATCCCAATTCGGTAGAAAACTACCATGGTTGTACGCCGCTCTCATGGGCCGCCTGGCGTGGGCAAACCGGAGTGGTAAGGTTGCTTTTAGAACGAGAGGACGTCAATCCCGACCAGGCAGACACCAGAACTGGTCGGACACCCCTCTCGTGGGCGACTGAGCGCGGGCACGAGGCGGTAGTGAAGATACTTTTAGAGCGGGGAGATCCCCCCACCGCTAAGCTGGATAAGAAGGACCAAAATTTATCCTCGTTAGCTCTCTCTAAAAGATGTGATGAAGCTGTGCCGGTCATACTAGAACCGGAAAACGCCAACCCCCACCACCAGACATCTCTCCTGCCCTCCGCCAGACATGAAGACCAGTTTGAGGTGGAGATGCAATTCAGAGTTGATGATCCTAATGCTACCACCGCGGGCTCTATTCCCCATCCTAACAACACACGATCAACTTTGTCAATTGTGGCCAACTGGTATTGGGCCATTGCTTCATTCGTTTGTCTTTTGGCTTTCCTCGTTTTCATATCTCCTCCACCATTGTAGGTCCGTGGACCACCCATGACACATAACTGCTCCAAATCCCCCTAAACACGAGATCTCCCAGCAACACGAGTTCTCACCGAACACGGGATTCTCAAACCTCTCAACAGCTCGCGTTCTTTGTTGCCCCCCCGCCACCTTTTCATGGAAGAAAGCGCCCTCATTGTCAACCGGGAACATATCGGTGCCAACCATCTCGTGCGACAAGGGCAGCAGCGACCGTCTCACCAATGCCTCCCCCAGTAGAACTATCCTGCGGTGACCGAGAACTAAAAGAGGTGGACCGATTGGACATTTGCTAGGAGTTTTTGGAGTTAGGCAGTTTTTTCCCTTTGTTTCTTTTGTCATAGTATTCAATGTATCCCTTGCTTATCTTTGGAAAATTGGTCTTTCCGTCGGCTAGAGAATGACTATTTATTCAAACTTGTATAAGTAGAAGCATAAGGAATCAAAGCTATCTTCATTGACAATTGCATCAACCAGCGTGAGAGTGACCTAAATTTTTGTATGGGGCTCCATACAAAAAGTACATGGCAACCAATACCAGATACTTAAACGATCTCTTCTCCCTCACTTTGTGATATTTAAGGATTCTGTAATATTCTTCATATTATCTACAGGTTTACTAATGCATAGGCAAATTTTCGCGGATTATTGTAGACATTGCGCAATGAGAAAGGGTGGTGAAGACGGGCACTCTTGGTGTATAAAACGCATGGGACAAAACTTTTGTCCTAGTACTTTACTCAACTAATACTAGAGTGCTATTCATAGATTGCTGCTTGGTCCCTATCAACCTATGATATACTGCAAATAGGTTAGGTATATGGCGGCGGTTTACATCATCGGAATTTCCTGGGGTGATGTAGTGATGCCCGTAGCAATACAGTCTCCACCTACCCACGATGAAATTGGAGAGGTGACGAACATGGATCATTCACAAGTAATTTTTTGTAACCCTGACGATTTACTTTTTACGCACCATATACCCTATTACTCGCGGTGTCGAAGCGTTTTTAAAAAGGACTGCTATTGCATACCACCCAATTTGGCCCTTTTGCTTGGATTTGGGTGGTATGCAATAGCAGTCTTTTTAAAAAACGCTTCGACATCGCGAGTAGTCCCCCGCACAGTTTCGTCCCCATACGGTTATGATTTTTCTCCGCTCCCTTCCAGCTTTTTCTGGCCTGTGAGGTGCATCAGGGGTTTAGAGAGCCGTCTGAATGCCCAAAGTGACAGATTTTAGGCGAGATCATGGCCCCAGTGTAACACCTGGCACTTCCCGTCCCTGGTCGTGGCTGTGCTCTCCTCGCTTCGGCCATGCAGGGGGGACTCTCAGCTTTTCAACATTGGTGCAGACTCAGCCCACGAAAAGAACAAAAATACGGGTGGTGGCGAAGGAGGAGGTGGTTAAAAGTTTTCCTGCCGGGTTGGGGGGTTTTTCCTTCTGAGAGGCGGCCTGGCTTAGATCTTGAATTGTGGTTATCGCTCATTTTGGCTGTGGATACTAGTGATAAAAGAATCCTACCACATAAATTCGATCTACTTAGTGCGCCACTCAAGTCCGGCAAGGAGAGTCTCCCCAAGCTAACAATATCAATAAACCTCCCCACACATTGCCTCTCAAAACAAGGAGAGATGGCTACTAAATATATAAAATAATAGCTAATTCGTAGTGATATAGAGCTCACGAGTAGGAGCATTTAATTTGAAGAGAATATTCCTTAAAACGTTTCTTCCTGCTACCGTATGGCTTTCTAGAGTGAAGTGGGGAGTAGGATTATGTTGATGGCTTAATTTTTATTCGCACTCTTTGACTCTGAACTACTCCTCTCCTATAAAAATTATATTGGAGTTCTCGATTCGCCGTGTTCTCGCTTCGCTGTGGATTACGGTACTGTATCGGGAGGATTTCGTATCACAAACACTTCCGTAAAGGGCTGTCTCATAGACTGCTACAAATATACCCTACGCTCGCACAGCACGGCATAGCACAGCACTGTGTTTTACGGTGATCTGTGAGGCGGAGTCAGGTTGCAGCAATGCATCAAAGCCTCGAAAATACCAGTACTTCCTTGGCATCGAGATATTGAACAGTGGTTGCTATTAATACAAAAGGACCCACACCCCCCGCTTCTCTTGAGCTTTGCGCACGGAATTGAGACTGCTAGGTTTCGCGAGGACGCCGACAACTCCACTGCGTCCTTTGGAGGGGGCGGAGGGCGGCCGTGTTTGGTCCTGATCGTCTGGCATGGCCGCGAGGGGATAATCCCATTCCAAAAGCATCTTTACTACGCCCTCGGGGATTCGGCCTCGGGGATTCGTATTCTAACTCCGTAGATAGCGGCCTCTCAGCCCGATCACCCTGGTGGTCCCAATCTCTTTTCATCTGGCCCCTAAAGCTCTGCTACCGTCGGAGGAAAACTAAGATCCATCCTACCAACACCCAGCCAATCCTATCATCTACGGTCGACCGGTCTTTTATTATCTCCTCCATTATTCCTCTTTTCGTTTTTCTCTTCCACATCCTTCCTTCCTTGTTACTAGATACGTTCTTATTCGGCAGAGACTTGCTAGGTAGAAGGTTGGTGCAAGCAAGTTCAGATGTAAATAAGTTTTGATAACGGTGTTTTTCTAGTTTCTTCTAGCTATTTACTATTTATCACGGCTTGATTTTTTTCTTCGCTATTTTCTTTCCTTGTCCTATTATCGTATTTCTTGTCCTTCATTCTTGTTATTCGTAAAAGTGAATATTTGCCTTGCGTTTTCCGAGCGGCGGTTCATAGTATAATGCAGCCCAGTAAACTTGAAGAAGACTGTCCTAAATTAGTAACCGGCTAGTTGATCTCTTCCCTTTAATTTCTCTCACCGATTTCAAGCTATCACAAGCCGTTTTCTTTATAGACTGTCCTACTCCCATACTTGTTCTGCTAGGTGCCCAAATCGTTGAACTACAACCCTAACTCGATCTACTGGATATATTTTTAATACGGGTGAATGGTTCGCTGGTATCAACTGGAGGGTGAGGGTGGCATTGGTGAGGGCGGTGTGTAATGGTAAAGCCAAATCCTATAAATGTATGGGGCTGTGAGTTGGCTTACCGAGGTAGGATTATTTGTGGGGGACGATATTAGGTGCGGTCCTAATACAGCAGAGATATTGCAAACACAGAAGCTTGAATATATCCACTTCGGAAATGCCATTAGAAATTAGGGTACAGCACCGTGCCCTGCCCCTACTCAACCATACAACCCGAAGGAAAAGTTTCCCCTGTAGAGAGACTATAGCATAACCAATAGGTAGTCCTCGCAAACCTCACTTGCAGTCAAATCTTACTAATTGATCTACGCGCTGATAAGGGTGAGCAGGTACGGGACCTCAGGGAGCATGATGGCGAATTAAATAATTTAAGTGCTGTTTAGGATTTCAGTGTTCATCCACAAGCAGGGTTCCGAATAGTCCGACCGGTCAAGTCTTGGAGGCAGGACCAGACTTCTCAGTCCAGGTTGATGTCAATGACTGGACCTCACTAACTCTGGTGGTCCGGTCTGGTCAGGACTGGTCCCCGACCAGTCTTTATAAATGATCGCATAGTCATGTAATATCACTCACTTTGCAGTCTGAAAAGAATTTGATCCTAGTGAATCTATTTTTGCTGCCCCAAATCGAAGCGAACCACTATCACCACTCCAACTCTCCCAAGATTCCACCATATAATCAATTAAAAAAATGACTTTATTTAAGAAACATTTTATTTGATGGCAATATATTGTGATAAAAATAGCAAAATGCTAAATGGGATGCTAATTCTGTCAAAGGGCCATGCATATCCTATTGCTTGGCGGGCCTGGTCTGACCAGTCCTGACCATCCCATGGGTCTAATTTCCGCCATTGGACTAGACTTGACTTTCGACCGGACCAGCTAGTCCAGTCCAATCTTGCTCAGACTATTCGGAACCCTGTCCACAAGGCTATTATATATCATAGAAAATTCCGTAAGACTAAATCTATTACAGGGTTTGGCACTAGCTAGGAGACAATGAAGGATGAAGTTGAACGTGATTTTGCCGGTTTAAAGATCCCTGGAATAATAACTCTTTTGGAGACAAGTTGTGGGCCAGGTGGGGATGTATTGTAACGGAGGTGACTCGGCCAAACCAATGAGCAAGGGCAGGAACCCATTAACAGGAACAGGCAGTGATATATTCAGCTAGTTGGCCTTAATTAACTACTCCCCAGCTTCTCCCCGGACACTGTATAGTTCTTTGACGAAAATCATGGTTAGTGGACCCAAGTACCTCTCAAACACAGTAAAAATATTTAGATTCAGAGTCCTGGAAATCCAGATTTGCACCCCCACACCATTAGTCAATTAAAAAGAAAGATATGCCAATAGATGGCTAAAGACCAGGCAAATCTAGGATTCGCATCCCTATAACAAGTTCCTTTGTTCTGTGCGCAGCGCTCACTGGTTGGTGCAGCCTACGAGTGCCCTAAACCCCGAGTCAAGCGCCAAGAATTTGTATGTGTGCATCCAGAGAAAAAGATAAATGTTTTTGAAAATCGCCAATCCGGCATTACCACAATTCATTCAATATTACACCACATGCTCCAATATTGAAATATCACAATTAGAATATCTAGATTCGGTATTTTCCCAAGAATTGATTTACATAGAAGGCAGATGGTAGAGTTTTGGGTCTCCAAAAAACCGTCATTTTTGGCATAACAGCGGACACTACCAATGACTTTTTTCAAACACTCATCATGTTGCGTAAGAGTTTTAGTATCTTCTGCCGAAAACTTGGTGCGACCATATCAGCTATGCTTGCGGTGCGGTATTACCATACATGCGAGTATTTTACACACTTATAAGGGGGTGTTTGGCTCACCTTGTGTACAAACAACCGTTATTTGAAAACATGTTTTGCAGATGAGATTTAGATCAAATTTGGAAATGGCCAATCACAACACGCACAAAAGATTTATGTAAGCGTTTTTCTGGGTGACGTAATACCTTTCAACTGGGTTTGATTGGTCAGTTACGAATCTGATCTAAATCTAATCTGCAAAACACGTGAGCCAAACACCCCCTAGTTGCTACGAGGAGCCTTGTCTTAGTGTCTTTTTTCTCCAGCAGCGTTAGGAAAATAATGCCCAACTGATTGGTGGGTAGCCGTCGTCAAGCTATATTCTGTTAGCGTACGAGGTTCTGAATTGGCTCACCTTTGTGGGAGTATTTGTGGGGTACAATATTAAGCATAGTCCCGGCACACTATAGAAATATTGCCCAAACACAATAACTTGGATATATTAGCTTCGAAACAGCCTTTAGAACTCGGTGTACAGTCCTGCACTCTACCTCCCACTCTAACATACATTCCTGGGAAGAGAAACTCCCTCAGTGCAGTCCTTGTAATCAATGTTTGGTCCATATAAGTTGCCCCCCTATAGTTCAAAACTTGACAGTCGATTAACCTACGAGCTAATCAGGATGAAAAGGCACCCGGCCTCAGACCCTCAGATCAGAAATGATTAAATAATTAAAGTGTAACGCAGTGCTCAGCCGTTTCCGCACAATACTGCTATGGACAGTAGGACAGTAGGAGTTCACCCGGGCAGGAATTGGACATTTCCAGTGCAAGAGCGCATGACCCAGGGGTTTCGTACCCGACCCGCAAAGAAGATCGATGCAGAATTCAAGATGTCGGGTTGGGGGGATAACAAAAATAGGTGAATGTAGATGTGTTTTTATCGGTTTAACGGCTGTAGGTGTAAGAATTATTTTTGGAACAAGTTATTAGCTGGGGGGGGGGGGGGGGGGGGTTTAAC
>Ga0307507_10002443_pt1 | contig 38986 bp, 16 predicted proteins | sample 7_EM_MG_FD_207223 | JGI IMG/M metagenome (GOLD analysis project Ga0307507, IMG submission 207223) | Populus trichocarpa ectomycorrhiza microbial communities from riparian zone in the Pacific Northwest, United States - 7_EM | ecosystem: Host-associated > Plants > Roots > Unclassified | place...
AGGGGTCGTTCGGTTGCAATATGGAGGCCTCATATTCCAGTTCATAATCTGTTGATTCGGAGTGATTTTGTCTGCACAGCCTCAAAAATTTAATGTTCCTCTCACCGCTCGCAAAACGCCAGAATAGCACGCTAAAATATTGGCAACTTTACCGTATATAGCTTCTGAAATGGAGCTCTTGGCGTCATTTCAATATGGAGCTCGAAGCTCCTGTTACAGATTCCAGTTCAATATGGAGGCTTTATATTTGCACACGTCCGTGCAACCCGTAGAGCCACAGACGCGTGTCAAATCGGGAAGGAACGCGCTCTTTCTGCCGGACTTTCAGTTCATATTCAATCTGACGGTTTTGCAACCGAACGTTCCCTTATTTATCATCGCTCCAAAAAAAGACAACATCTTAGTAAAATCGTGTCTTAATTAAGCGGTAAGTCTTGCGAATAGTAGGTAGGATAGTAGCTTTGTCCTTATTCTTAGAGGTAAACACAAAGTTAAATTTGGAATACGTGTAATAGAAGTGCATGGCATATCTATTGCCGTTATATCCTAGTACTCCGAGGTAGATAATATTAAATGCTAGCCGTTCAAATGGTTAAGTGGCTAGAAATTCGTGTTCTTATCTTTAAGAGATCTGCTGCGTGTGCTTTGCTAGTAAGCAAACTTTATATTTAATTTTAAGCGGTGCTCGTTTATTAGTTTTAAATTCAGTCAGCTCTACGCCAATAACGTGCTTTAGAAGCTGCGTAATAGCATTAGGTCCTGTATGGCCGAAAATTTTGTGCTATCTTATAGCTATAGCTCTGATTGGTTTATGGGCCATTCGGCTTAGCTAAAATCTTCCTATTAAGAAGGTTAATTAAGTTGTTAAGTCTAGGGTATTTTTAGGCTCTCTGTGCATTAGTGCCTAGTGGCCCCCTAGTTATCTCGCATAGCAGACTGTTTCGCCAGTTGCTAGACGGTATAATAAGTTTTATCCTAAGTTAAAATGGATATCGTTATTAGTAGCTCTTAAGAGTGCTATAATATTTATAAACATGGTAGGTACTAGTGCTATATAGGATAGCTTTATTTATAACCTCCTAGTAGGTGTATTAACAGTAATGGTTACTGTTCTATAAGCTTAAAATTTCTTAAAATTTCTGCTAGCAATTAGGTAGTCGTCTTTTACTGCTAGGTATAAGAAGGTAAAGTCTTCTTTATTATTATAGACGTAGGTATCTGCGCCAGGGTCGAGTATCTAGGTATTCTAAAGTTTAAAAGGAGTTTAACTAGTACTAAACATAGCAGCATAGCTAGTCGGTTTAGTAGAAGGTAGGGTTTTAGAATTAAAATTAATTATAGATTCTATATTCTAATTGTTCTCCTTTGCTTCCTATTCTCTTTTTTAAATTTAGTTAATAATGCGTTTAATCCAAGGTATAGATAAAATAGCTTTATCTACTTTCTTCTGGACATCTGCCCTTAGTCTCCATCCTTAAGGGCGCTTGTACTCGGCAATGTAGTAGCATTCGTTAAACCGATATACAAGGCCGCATATGCATTCCTTATTCCATCTCAAATTTAAATTTAAATTGCTATTGGAATTGGAATTGCCGTTAGAGTCTGAATTAGAATTAGAATTGTTTTAAAGGGTTGCAAATGCGGAGTTATTGGCAGCTGAGGTAGACGATGCTTGCTGCATGCGGTAGTGCTCCTTGAATTCCTTAATAAGGTTAATAATAGATAGGGCTTTTTCGTCTTTTCGTTCTTTCCTAATTAGGTCTACTTCTACTAGTAGGTCGTATACGTGTTTAAAAAGCTTAAGCTTAAGTTTATGGTAGTTAGGTATAACTAGGCAGTTCTGGTAGTATAAGCGGTCTCTATAAGCTTTATATTTACTTAAAGAGATCTTTTTAAAGCGTCTAACGCCATCTTAAATTAGCTTAAGTATCTCTTAGATAAACTTATTATTTAGGTATTTGTTAATTATAATCTATTTAATTAATTAATTAGTTATTTTAAGGATGTATACTATAAGGTCTTTAGCTAGGGGATTAAATAATTTAGGGCGAAGTAGGGTTTAATTGCGGTAGGCGCGTATTTTTTCCTATGCTAGTATATCTTATAAATATTGGGTTAGGGTATTAGGTTTTTAACCTTAAACGCCTAGATAGTATATAATTGAGAATTAGAAATAAGATAGATATTCTAACTAGCGGGCTTAATAATAACTTAGCTATTTTATGGTTGTGAAGTACTATAGATTCTTATAGTTGCTAAGGACCTTAATTAGAAATCTAGCGCCTTCTAGTTTAGGTCACCATTATTTAAAACATCTAATAATGGCCAATAATTTCTTATTATAGATTTTATAGTTATATTTAGCTAGACTTAGTTATTTTAAGAAGTATACTATAGGGTGCAGTACTCCTTCCTTATTATATTAAGACAGAATACTTTTAGTGACGTAGTTAGATAAGTCAGCTTCTATAACACTCTTTTAGTTTAGGTTAAAGTGTTAGAGTATAGGTGCGGTAGTAAATATAACTTTTTAATAGGTAAAGGCCTTCTTATATTCCTTATTAAAGATAAAGGCTTTATTCTTTTAGGTTAGAGCTATAAGGGGTAAGACTAAGGCGGAGAAGTTAGCAAATCCTATAAAGGCTCTTATATCTTTAATATTCTTAGGTTCTTACCAGTTTACAATTGCTTTAATCTTCTTTAGGTCTATTTATACGCTATTTATAAACATAATAAGTCCAATATATAGGACTTCTATTTTATAGAATTTATATTTATCTATATCTAATTATAAGCTAGCTCTACGCAGAGCTTTTAAAATAAGGTTAACGTGTTTCTCATATTTAGTTAGTGTATAATTACAGCACGTGGTATACCAAACACGTAGTTACGCGTTTGGTGTACCAACCACTTGCGTGCTGACTAATTAGGGGGGAGGCGCGTTAGTATATAGACCACGTAGTCTACCTCAATAGAATTGACAGTCACCACCATCCAAAAGAGTATACGATACTATATGTATTTCGTGCCCCTAGATATGACTTAATTGTATTATTAAGTTGATACAAACACTGATCAGTAAGCGCGCATAGATCAGCAATTACTCGACACCTCCCCCCGAGCGATATATACGACAGTGACCACCCGTTTAGAATCCTAGTACGACCTGCTAGAAGGTCGGAAGTCGGGGATTACGGACTTATTACCAACTCTGTATACTTATTTAAGTCTTAGTACGGTTTACCGGAAGTATAATAGACGCGAATATAGACCTATACAGAACCCCTACCCTTAATCTACCTCTAAACCTTAAACCTCTATTCCTACCACACCCTCCGACCTCTTTTTTAGACCCCTTACAGAGACCCCTTACCCCTCTACAAACCACTACGGACCTATTAATCGCTTTTATGGACTATTATAAGACCTTACGGAAACCCTCTACCTTCCTGCAAACCGTTACAGACCTATTAACTGCCTTTACGGACCACTATAAGACCTTCTCTACCCGCAACGCACTATACTATACTATATAGTATGGCAGACCTAAGTAAGCAAGTTAATAAAGGTTAAGAAAAGTGGAGGCAGGGAGTTGACCTTACATCTATAACCGATGTCAATAACTATATTAAATTTAAAGTTCTTGAATATGAATATTTTAAGCTTATAAATGACGACCTATAGGAGTAATACTAGGAAGACTTTATGGACTTTATAGAAGCCATTTTTAAGGCCTGTAACCCTATTACTATCCGTAATCTATAAACCCTTTTATGTTACTAAGGTGTATAGGTTAAAAGGGATAAATAAGTTACTGTTATACAGTCTTTATATAATATAATATATAAGAAGGACCAAATAGAATGGACTAAAGAGGAAATCCTAGACTAGGTTAAAGCCACTAAAGAACTCTTTACTTCTTCTAAACTTAACGGGATTGCTGGCCTTATACCTAACCCACTTAACCAAATTTGTCCTATAAACCTAAGTAGTTTTGGAATTGATTTTATAGGCCAAAGCATACATAGTGCTCAAGTTACAGACTGTAATACCCCTATAAACCAAAATACGGACTAAAACCCTTCCGTTTAAGTTATAGATCCGCAAACTACCTAAGTAAAGACCTATGGCAAGGAGCTAGCCAACCTGGCTAAGCTCTATACCAACAAATCCAAGTATAGCGGTAAAAACGATAACTTTGACTTTAAACTGACTATCTTTATGGACCTCTGTTAGAAGGCTGATATTCCTAAACAGAAGTTTAGCCAAGCCTACTCTACTATGCTGCGCGGCCTAGTACTTAACCACTATTATACTAACCTTAAGAGTAACCCTCTTGGTATTCCCTTTAATAAGCTATGCGAAGCCACACGTAACTACTTTAAAGGACTGGAATATAAGCGTGATATCCTTACCCAATGGAATACAACTAAGTTACGGACCGTAATGGATAAGAATACTGAAAAATTGACTATAGAGTGCCTATAAATCCTTATTAAAGACCTCTGCCATCTATAGCACGGTCTTAATATTAAGCTTTAAACAGACAACTTCCTATATAATAAACTTATTACAGCTTGCTAGGAAATGGAACCCTATAAATATGCCTATTATAAGCCCGTAGACACCGTAGCTGGCCTTATTAATAATTTTTAGTCCTCTATTGCAACGTATAAAGCCTTAAACCCGCCAGGTAGTACTTAAGCCTTTATTATAGACCTATAAAATCCGCAAACTGACTTAGATGCCTACTTTACGGACTGCCGCTACCGCTAGCAGCACCCGTATTAACTAGGTCCTACCTGTAACCCCCATAGCAACTCCTATATAAAAGTATACCCCCGCAGACAAACTAATTAGAGGTGCTTTATATGTGGTAAAAAAGGATGTTGGTCTATAAAGCATACCTAGAAAGAACGCGACAAGTCTAAGAAGAGATTTAATAGACGGATTAACTAGTTTATCTTAGACTACGAAGGAGAGGAAGTAGAAGAGTCTCTTAATAAGTCAATGGAAGCCCTTATAATTGACTTTAACTTAGATACTTAGGAATAGAAGACCTTAGAGACGTTCTTAACTACTTTTAGACCTTTTACGGATAGCTAAGCCTTTAATATTACGACCGTATTAGCTGACCGCTCCTTTATACACTTAATTGCACCTAAAAACTGGCCTGCAAGTATACCTGTTGGACCCGTTACGAATGTTACGGACCGCGAACAGGACCTATTTGCATATATTACTATAGAACGCTACACCCCCAAAGAATTCTATGGTGTTATGATTAATATAGGTGCCTTTAAGAAGTCTACTGTAGGTTACGGACAGTACCTTGTATATAAGACCACCGTAAATAATAATACGGATATTAATACTATGTAAACTGGGGCCGTAAACGTCCAATTCGGCATTGGCTTAACTATATTAATTAGATTAGTGGTAGTTAAGACCCTAATTAGCCTAGTTAACTTCTATATAGTAAAAGCGGACACCCTTTTTCTACTCTGTCTTGTGGATATAGATAGGTTATAGGTTTACTATAATAATGTTACAGATACCGCAATTGGCCCTATAACTGCCCTAGGAAGCAAGCATATTACCCTGTTAATTGTATAATAATTTAAACATCTATTCCTTATATAGGGAGAGATGTTATGGACCTATATTTAGGAATCTTTTAACTATAACCTATGCTACCTTACCAGCACTGAAATCTACCGCCTATACCGCTGTTTTGGCTACCCGTTAGCCGAAAAGCTATATAGAGTCCTTAAACGCTCTGGACATAACAATATTAATAGGAAGGCAATTGACCACCTAACTAAATACTGCTCCTTTTGCTAGAAATACGGACGTTCCCTAAGCCGATTTAAGTTCACCCTTTATAAGGATCTTAATTTTAACCACTTAGTGTACGTAGATATTATGTATATTAACGGCAGCCCAGTGTTATATATAATTGATAAGGCAACCCGCTACTAAGCCGCCCGTTGGTTGTAAAATATATCCATAAAATATACTTAGGACATTTTACGGACCTTCTGGATTAGTATATACCTTGGACCTCCTGAGTATATTACCTATAACGCTGGTAGGAACTTTATTAGCAAGGAATTCCAATAGTATGCTATGGCTATGGCTATTTCAACAAAAGCCGTTCTAGTTAAGGCGCATTGGTCTATTAGGCTTGTTAAGCGAGCTTACCTAGCTCTATAGAGAGCTTACTAGATTATTATAGACGAGTGTAAGGATATCCAAAAGGAACTGGCTTTATAGATAGCTGTAAAAGCCATTAACGATACTGCTGGCCCTAACAGACTAGTACCTACCCTCTTGGTTTATAGAGCCTACCTAAGGATAAGCAACCTAGGCCCTCCTGCCCCGTCTATTACGGAACGAGCAGCTGCAATATAGAAGGCAATGGCCGAAATAGTTAAATTATAGGCTAAACAAACTGTTAATAACGCCCTGTACTACCGCAACGGACCTAATATAACCTTAGTACATAACCTCCCGCTTAATTCTGAAGTCCTCGTGTGGCGTGAGAGCGGCAATTGGACTGGACCTTACCGTTTACTGGCTATAGAAGATGAGACGTGTTGTGTATAACTTCCTAGCGGACTGACTAGCTTTAGAAGCACGTTTGTAAAACCCTATTTTTGGTCCGAATATACCTATGATGTTAAATTAGACGAACTAGAAGCACCTATTAAACTAGATAAACTAGAAGCACCTACTAAACCAGATAAACTAGAAGCACCCCTACCTACTTTAGAAGCCCCCCGCAAACTTACTAAACCCGCTAAACCTACTATAAAGCGTGGTTAAGGACGCCCCTAAAAGAACCCTATAACGGAGAATTACCTGACCTTTGCAGATATATCTGTAAGGCAATCTCCGCCTGTGGATATATTAGTTCTAGTATAGGAAACCCCTTTTACGGATTTATAACGTAAAGAGATTAACGGACTACTTGAGAAGGGCGCCTTTGCGGTTATAATAGAGAGAGACGTTCCGCAAGGCGTCCGTATATTTAACTTACGCTTTATTAACGAAACTAAGCACCCTAGTACTAACAAAGCCTTTAAAAAATCAAGGCTTGTTATATAAGCTTATAATAACTAGGGAAAAGACTTAGTCCTTACGCAATTGCCTACAATTTAATGGGTTAGCTAACGGATTATACTTACACTTATACTGGGACTACAGCAAACTAAACCTGTAACTCTTTACTTACGGGATATCTTATAAGCCTATATACAGTCCAATACCTACCTAAGTAGGGACATCTTTATATAACTACTACTTAAGCTTAATTTGCAACCAGGAACAATTTTACGGGTTGTAAAACCACTTTATGGAGTGCTAGAAGCTGGAAACCACTGGTTTAAGATATATTACCAGCATTACATCCATAAACTTAAGATGGAGCAGTTGACCTATAACCCCTGCCTCCTATACACCCTATTAAACGGCCTTGGTATTATTGGACTCTAAATAGATAATACCCTCTTTTTAGCGGACTAGACTTTTTTGGACGCTAAAGAGACTAAACTATAAGAAGCCAAGTTCTTAGCAAAGCCGCGAGAATAGTTAACTAAGCAGACTCTGATTAAGTTTAACGGAGGCTTAATTATATAAAAGGGCAACTTAATTTAGCTAACTTAGGAACGATAAGCTTAAAACTTAAAGCCTGTTATAGTAAGGCCTACAGACCTTACCAGTTCCCGCGGAGAGACCCGTAAGACCGTAAATATAAAGGACTAATACGTTGCATAGCGCGTAAGAGGCGCCTATATTGCTATAGTCTATCAACCCGAATCTGCCTATAATTTATCCTTTACGGCCCAGGTAACAGATCTGTAAGAGGAAAATGTTAAGCAGCTTAATAAGCGTATTTAGTGGCAAATTGATAATGTAATAAGAGGACTTACCTTTATACCACTAGACCTAAATTCCCTTAGTATAATAGTATTTATAGACGCCTTCTTCGCCAATAATAGGGACCTATTATTGTAAATCGGCTTTATAATTGTACTTATGGACCATAATTAAGACGTAAATATACTATATTGGTCTTTAATTAAATGCAAACAAGTAACCCGCAGCGTACTAGCTTCTAAACTATATATACTAGCCTATAGCTTTAATATAGCAGCCGCAATCAAATTAACAATCCAGAAGATCCTATAACTGGAGCAGTTACCCCTGGTTTTATGCACCAATTTAAAGTCCCTCTATAACTGCCTAGTTAAACTAGGTACGATATAAGAGAAGAGGCTTATAGTCGACCTAATGTGCTTACGTCAGGCCTATGAACGATGTGAGATTATGGAGGTTAAATGGATCAGCAGCGGAGACAACTTAGCAGACGCCATGATTAAGGCAAAGCTGTGTTAAGCTTTTAAAACCCTAATTAATATAAACAGGCTCAACCTAAAGGTTATAGAATGGGTAGAGCGAGACTAACGGAGTATCTATAGTTCAGTTACGGCCCGTTAGAAGGCCGTGTGGTTTATTTACGGCCCGTCAAAAGGCCGTACAGTTTATCTGACGGACTGTAAGGAGGACTTACGGTCAGCTAAGAGCACCGTTTGGAAGGCAGCCCAGAAGGTACCTTAGGAGGGATTTCCTATGTATTTCTTTTGTGTTTTACGGCTCTGTTAAAGCGATTACGGAGGTTATATACAATTGAGTCACTCTTAAGTGCCGCCAGTATATGATTACAGCACGTGGTATACCAAACACGTAGTTACGCGTTTGGTGCACTAACTACTTGCGTGCTGACTAATTAGGGGGGAGGCGCGTCAGTATATAGACCACGTAGTCTACCTTAATAGAATTGACAGTTACCACCATCCAAAAGAGCATACGATACTATACGTATTTCGTGCCCCTGGATATGACTTAATTGTATCATTAAGTTAATACAAACAGTTAGGTTATTGCTATATACTAGAATGTTTTTAATATAAGTAGTATAGAAAATGTCTAGGTAGGGTTATAGGGTATTATATAACAGTGCAGTGTAGGTAAATTGAATGAGCAACTTAATTCTAAATCTATGGAAATCAAGTGAACTAAATACATAAAAGTAGACCCGGAACTCCGTAGTCTATGACTCAATATTTGACCGTATCCGAGACATATGAGGGTGGCGTCGATTGTGTCTTGGAGCCTCTTAGGCGACGGTCTCGTGTCTCAGCATAGTGCTGGTGAACTGTTACACACCCCCCCAGATTTTACGGTGTAGTTAAAGCTGTAGAAAATAAAACGAAGATAGAAGCTATACTAAAATAGGAAATTTAGATACAACTTTAGGAGTAGTATAGGGTGATACTTAAGAGTCTTTATCAGTTATAGCAGTGATCTAATGTTGAATATCCACCAGATTTAATTGCTTTATCCATACCTCATGCCTTTAACGGGGTAGGATCTTGGTAAGACCGTCGGCAGGCATCTTGTCTATAAGGACCCATTGTACGTCAATCTTTTTGTCTTGGACTTCCTGTCTAAGCCAGTGCTGATGGACGTTAATATGTCGTAGCTTAGTGTCAAGCTTTGGTGTATCCTGTCTTAGGAGTCGTATAGTCTGCATATTGTCGCATAGCAGGGTAAAATCGCGTTCTAAATTAAGACCGATTGCCTCAAAGAAACGCTGCCACCAGATAATTTTAACAGCAGCCGTAGACAGGGAAAGAAGCTCCGCTTTGGTAGTTAAGTAAGTCACTAATCATTGTAGGGTTGCCTTCCAATCGATTAGTCCTCCAAATAGCATAAAAAGGTATCCTTAAGAGCTCCGTCTAGTCTCTTTATGGTCCGCAAATGCTGCGTCAGATGCTCCATAAAAGGTAACGTCTTCTCCTTCAGGGTTTCTAAAGTAGATGTGTGCTCTGAATACTTCGCCAGAGTATTCAATAGCTGTAGATTTTGTTCCAAGGCAATAGGCGATGGCTTGGTTTGATGCATTAAGGTGCTTTTAATTTGGATTAGTAAGAAATTTGGCCAGCTTAGAATACATCTTCGCAATATTAGGTCTTCTAAATACGGCGAGGTGCGCAAGAGAACCAACCCGTTGCTAATAGGCTAGTGTTCTTTAAGGGTTTGTCTACTGGTTGGACGGAATCAGTTCTTCGGCAGGAAGTAATAACTTAGGAAATCTTCCTGGTTGAATATTAAATCGACTAGCTATCTTTTCGATATATAAATCTTGGCAGAGCCAGAGCTTTCTATTTATACAATCTCGTTTAATTCGAATTCCTAGGAACTATTATAGGTCTCCTAGTACACGGATCTCGTATTAATGTAGAAGTTTAGCTTCAAATTCTTCTAATCTTTAAAGGTCCTTTTTGGCAAATAGAACGGCAATATTGTCTACGTAAAAGAAGACAATAAGTCATCTATTAGTGTAAAGGCAGTTCGTACCTAGGACAGGCTTTAATCCAAATTTGGCTAGTGTATTTGTAAGCTCTTTGTACTAAAGTAGTGGTAAGACCTTCAACCCGTATAGCGCCATAAGTAGCTTTAGGATATGTCCGTTTTGATTAAAGCCTTCTGGGTAATAGCAGTAGACTAGCTTAACTAGTCTTGCGTTTATAAATGCGTTTACAGCGTCATACTATCAAATCTCCAAATCGAATGCAGCTGCTATAGCCATAAGGGCACGGAATATTCGAGCAGCTAGGGTTACTACATAGGTCTCTTCTTTGGTGATCTGCAGGTCTCCACGGACACACAGTTAAGCCTTTAGCTTTTGAAGGTAACCGTCGCTGTTAAACTTGTATTTAAAGACCCATTTCAGTGGAAGGATCTGCTCGTTATATACTTCTTCTTTTAGTACAGTCTTGAATGTCCCTTAGCATTTCAGGTTATTGTATTCTTTTTCTATAGCCTTTTAAAAGCTGGTAGTTAAAGGGTGCTTTCTTAGCTCTTTTAGGTTCCTTGGTTCAGGAGGAAGATTATCTCTATACAGGGAGGATCTAGTTCGGTTAATGTCTTTTACTAGTCCTGTGGCAAAGCCAGCGTAGTAACCAAATAGGGTAGGTATATTGGCTAGTACTACTGCATACGCTTAACGTTGAATTTGTTTGGAACCTTCTGGTAGGACAAGGTTGGCAGAAGGATCGGCCGAGACCTCGTTAGCTCGTGGAGCTGTATTTAACAGTTCTGGTGAACTGCTTAGCTGGGTAGAACCTGTTTTAATTATATCTAAGATATCGTCTTGAAGTCCTCCCGGTATAGTGTTTGTTTCTGGCAGATCCGGAGATACCGTTCTACTAGGTGTCGGTAGCTGTTTAATATCCTTTGTAGGAAGCTCTACCAAGTCGTTTAATGTAGTCGTTTAATCTGCATTTGAGGTAGGTCTATATAGGATAGATTTATCCTTAGATTTGTCCTTATAGAGAGGTTCTAGTAGACTAATTGCCTAGATAGTGTCTTTTAATGCTTCCCTAAGTAGGTAATCGATGTTTTGACCCTTGGGGTTATAAAACAAGGTCTTGTTAAATATAACGTCTCTGGTTTAAATGACTTTGTAAAGGCTTGGAATCTAGATTCAATAGATATTTGTTAAATTATAGCCGACTAGGTGTCCTATTAATGCACAAGAAGCTAGCTTGTCTCCCTTTCTAACTTGTTTGTTTAGCGTATAGGTCTTGCAACCATATTCGTGTATATAGGTAAGTGATGGTAGCTTGCCGTAGGCGACCTTATATGGAGTTTTCCACCCTAGCTGCTTATTTGGTGTTCAATTAAGTGTATAGCTAGCAGTAAGGAAAGCTTCTGGTCCTAGAGATAGGGGTAAGGATACTTCCAGCTATATAGACCTTAATCGTTCCATAAGGGTTCTTCTAGATCTTTTAGCTCCGCCATTTTGTTCCTCAGTATATGGTGCTCGGCATTTAAAGGTAATGCCTTTATCTGCACACCACGTATCTAGGGTGTCTTCCGTTTGTCTAAATGCTTATTCATTATCGCTCCAGAAGAAGATAACATCTTGGTGGAATTATGTCTTAATTAAGCGGTAAGTCTTGCGAATAGTAGGTAGGACGGTAGCTTTGTCCTTATTCTTAAAGGTAAACACAAAGTTAAATTTAGAATACGTATAATAGAAGTGCATGGCATATCTATTGCCGTTATACCCTAGTACTCTGAGGTAGATAATATCAAATGCTAGCCGTTTAAATGGTTAAGTGGCTGAAAATTCGTGTTCTCGTCTTCAAGAGATCTGCTGCGTGTGCTTTGCTAATAAGCAAACTTCATATTCGATTTTAAGCGGTGCTCGTTTGTTAGTTTCAAATTCGGTCAGCTCTACGCCAATAACGTGCTTAGGAAGCTATGCAATAGCATCAGGTCCTATATGGCCGAGTATCTTATACTATCTTGTAGCTGTGGCTCCGATTGGTTTACGGGCTATTTGGCTTAGTTAAAATCTTCCTATTAAGAAGGTTGATTAAGTTGTCAAGTCTAGGGTATTTTTAGGCTCTCTGTGTATTAGTACCCAGTGGCCCCCTAGTCGTTTTGCATAGCAGACTGTTTCGCCAGTTGCTAGATGGTATAGCACATTTCATCCTAAGTTGAAATGGATGTCGTTATTAGTAGCTCTTAAGAGTGCTACAATATTTGTAAAAAAGGTAGGTGCAAGTGCTATATGGGATAGCTTCATTTTTGACTTCCCAGTAGGTGTATCAACAGTAATGGTTACTGTTCCGTAGGCTTGAATTTTCACGAAATTTCCGCTAGCAATTAGGTAGTCGTCTTCTGCTGCTAGGTATAAGAAGGTAAAGTCTTCTTTATTATTGCAGACGTGGGTATCTATACCAGGGTCAAGTATCTAGGTGTTTTGGAGTTTGAAAGAAATTTAACCAGTACTAAACACGGCAGCATGGCTAGTTGGTTTAGTAGAAGGTGGGGTTTTAGAATTAAAATTAATTGTAGATTCTATATTTTAATTATTCTCCTTTACTTCCTATTCTCTTTTTTGAATTTAATTAACGATGCGTTTAATCTAAGGTGTAGATAAGATAGCTTCATCTACTTTCTTCTAGACGTCTGCCCTTGGTCTCCATCCTTAAGGGCGCTTGTGCTCAGCAATGTAATAGCAGTCATTAAACCGATATACGATGCCGTATATGCATTCCTTGTTCTATCTTGAATTTGAATTGCTGTTGGAGTTGGAATTGCCGTTGGAGTCTAAATTGGAATTGTTTTGAAGGGTTACAAATACAGAGTTATTGGCAGTCGAGGTAGACGATGCTTGCTGCATGCAATAGTGCTCCTTAAATTCCTCAATAAGGTCGATAATAGATGGGGCTTTTTCGTCTTTTCGTTCTTTCCTAATTAGGTCTACTTCCAGTGCTCCTGCAAAACTAGAAGAGATGGCTTTGATAGCTCATATAAAATCATAGTGGGGCCTGAATCCCTGTACGTCTGGAAGCTCCAATTCCTCTACTAGCTTGTAGACGCTCCTCTAGTTGTTTAACCATTTTTCGATGCTCTGCTTTTTGTTATAGGCTTTAAGAGCCGTGTATTAATTTAGGACGTCGCGCTTTTGACCTAAGGTGGTAGGGGCGAGTACAGTCTTTAACTCTTAAAGGCGTTCGTATACTGTTCCAAGGTCTTTGATGAGAGGGAGGTAGGCTACTAACGTCGTGCGGACGATATAATTGCTGATATCGTTTATGGCTTGCTCTTGCTTCTGGTGCACGCGGAGGTCGTCCTTATATTCCGTGTATAGTTGATTATAGGCAATAAGTTGGTTTGGATCTAGCTTGGCTATTAATATAGCAGTAGGAAGCACGTCTCTTGGTATAGGCCAATTTGGAGGTTCCAGCTTCGGAAGCTTGTCTTTCTTCTTTAATAGGTCGATGTACTGCTATACGTTATTTGTTTTAGCAGTATCTTGAATAATAAAGAACCATTGCATCTAATCAGATGGCTTTTTAAGGATAAGGTTGAATTTTGAATGAGGTCCGTCTGTATTGGTTATCATTTTTAGAATTTAACAGGTCAAGCAGGGTCCTAGGTTAGCGTCTTAGCGAAACCTTATTTTAACGTTTCGAGCTTTTGATTTGATTCGTCAGTTCGTTTATCTGTTGGGTACGTTCGTCAGTTAGGTGCGACCGTCCGTTCGTTTAGTAGGTGAAGAAGCTCAAGACACTTGCAAAGGTGGTAGAAGTAGTGACTTCGTAAATAAGGTAGTAGATTAATTGGTTTAGCAGGTAGTGCAATCCGGACTCATAACTGTAATAGTGCAGTGTGGGTAAATTAAATAAGCAACTTAATTCTAAATCTATGGAAATCAAGTGAACTAAATACATGAAAGTAGACCCGGAACTCCATAGTCTATGACTTAATATTTGACCGTATCCGAGACATACGAGGGTGGCGTTGATTGTGTCTCGGAGCCTCTTAGGCGACGGTCTCGTGTCTCAGCGTAGTGCTGGTGAACTGTTACATATTATTTATAAAGTATTGGAATAAACTTGGGGCATTTATAAGGCTAAATGGCGTTACTAAGTATTTAAATAGTCTGTATCTAGTACGGAATGCGGTAAGCTATTTATCTCCTTTTATAATACGTAGACGGTTAAATACGTGGATAAGGTTAAGTTTATATAGTAGCGAGCCTTACTTAATTAGTTTAGTGTTTCTTAAATTAAAGGGAGTGAGTACTAATTCTTAATGGTAATAGTATTAAGAGCTTAGTAGTCTATATAAAAGCACAGACCACTATTAGGTTTCTTAATAAAAATTATAGGTATAGCTATAGGCGAAGAGCTTGCTCTAATAAATCCTTTACTTAGGTGTTTGTCTAAGTACTTCTATAGTACTTAGAGTTTGTTTTAGGACATTCTATATAAGGGTTCAAATTCTAGCTGTTTTCCTTCTTTAAGTATAATCTTGTAGTTATATGGTTAGTATTCTGCTAACTTATTAGCATCCTTTTATAAAAATACTTCTAGGTGCTTATAGTGGCATGCTAGTACTTTTATGGCAGGGTTAGTATGCTTCTTTAGTGCTAGGGCCTTTTTAATAAAAGCTATTATAACGGCGAAGATTGTATATTTAAGTTTTTTAGTAAGTTATGCTAATGGGGTAGCTCTAATTATATAAATATCTAAAGTATTAAGCGAGCTTAGATTATCTTTAGTTCCTTATATAGTTTTAGGTTTAGTATTAGGTATAGAGTTGGTATTAGATTTAGGTTCGGATTCTTTAAGTATCCTTTTTATAGTAGAATACCAGTTCTTTTAGTACTTTTATATATTAAGCTTAAGCTTCTGCTTGGTTTAAGGCATAGCAGTTAGAGTTAGTTTATATAGTCTAGTGTAATTTCTAGGTTCTTAGTAGAATTTAGTAGACTTTTTAGGTATATGGTGGATGTTAGTAGAAATTTTAGACTAGTAGATCCTAGTAGATTTTCTAGATTTTAGTTTAGGGTCTAAGCAGTAAGTTATAAGGCACTTCTATTTATAATAGGAGGCGGTAAATAAAAGCTTAAGGTTGTTCTAATTAATAGTTACCTTATATAGCTTTATCTAGGGTTGTTTAAGGATTACCAAGTAACCTAGGGTGGTAATAAAGAGCCTAATTAGTTCTTTATGGTTTAGGTATTGGAGTCTTAAGAATACTATATAGGTAATACAGCCTAAAATAGTGCGTTTGCTATCAAATCCAAATATATTAATATGCCAGTTAAGGGGGGTTAGAGTAAAACCATTATCTTATATAAAGATCTTATTAATAAATCCTATGCCACTGGCTCCTATATTAATTAGGGCTTAAGCATTAACCTATTAATTGTTCTACTAAAGACGATAGTTAACGGTTATACTATAATCCCAAGAGTTAGAGTTTATAACATTTAAAGCATTTAATAAGATCCTAAGGCGACGCTGTTCTAGAGAGCAACTTAGCTCTAAGACCTTCCTTTTAGAGGCAATTAGGGCGGAGTTCTTATAGCATATTAGTTATAGCATTGTCCTTATAAGTAGTGCTTACTAAATATAGGGCTGGAACTAGGTAAAAATTAGGGACGGTTACTAGAGGATTAATGCGGTAAATGGCTACTAGTGTTGGCCGTTTATAAATTACGTTAGGGTATAAGGATAGAGTAATAGTTAGTGTCGGGAATGAGGCAAGTTGCCGTCACGCGAGGCATGTTGCCGTTACGTGTTAATGTGGCCCTAGCGTAGTGAGGAACCTTAAGTTCCTTACCCCTTTCCTTATTCCTATTAAGAAGAACAACCATTATACTATCTACAAACCGTAGCTACGTGATATTACCTTGTGTAACCAACACTGATCAGTGGTTAACTTCACTGTTATACCATAAAGCAGCTAGGTATTCCACTAAGAAGAGACGAGCCACTGTACCAGTGCTACTCGTGCTAGAGGAAGCTATCTTTTAAGGTCAGAACTGGTCCTAAACCTTAAATAGAACTCTTCCATAAATCTAAGGATCTAAAAGGCCAGAACTAGTCCTAAGCCTTTCTAAGATTACGGATTCTTGCGTCCATTACGCAGAATAACACGCTTTACAAGTCTTTGCGATTTAAGGCTAGAACTGGTCCTAAGCCCTATAATCGCAAATATACATCTAAACGCGTACCAAATGACAATCCCTATACTAATAACACTTCCCTCCCTCTAAAAACATGGCTACGCCTACTTTAAATAACTGGAAAGACTTTTTACCACCAGGGGTAGCTAAGCACGCGAAACTTATTAATAAAGATTAGGACAAATTCGCCTTTAATATAACAACTTATACCATAAAACAAGTCAATGGCTTTTTTTTACACCATATTATATTCTACCAAAATAGATGCTACGCCGATTTACAACTATGGGAGTATTTTAGGGAGTATTTTATAGGATAGACTGCTAATACCTAGGCACTTAGCAATGTTAATATTATTTAGGATTTTCAAGACTTCCTCTATAGGAATGGGGTATATGTTGCTAAGAATAGTAACCCAATTACTAGTAATATTCAGGCCGTGTTGGGAATGAGGCAAGCTGCTGTCACGCCAGGCATGTTGCCGTCACGTGCTGACGTGGCCCTAGCGTGGTGAGGAACCTTAAGTTCCTCACCCCTTTCCTTATTCCTATTAAAAAGAAGAACAACTATTATACTATCTACGAACCGTAGCTACGTGATATTCCCTTGTGTAACCAATACTGATTAGTGGTTAACTTTATTGTTATACCACAGAACAGCTAGGTATTACTAAGAAGAGATGAGCCACTGTACTAGTGCTACTTGTGCTAGAGGAAGCTGTCTTTTAAGGTTAGAACTGGTCCTGAACCTTAAATAGAACTCTTCTATAAATCTAAGGATCTAAAAGGCTAGAACTGGTCCTAAGCCTTTCTAAGATTATGGATTCTTGCGTCTATTACGCAGAATAACACGCTTTATAAGTCTTCGCGATTTAAGGCCAGAACTGGTCCTGAGCCCCATAATTGCAAATTCTTATTATAAACGCGTATTAAACCACGAATGTGTACTAAATAACAAATATATATTATGAACGCGTACTAAACGATAATCCCTACACTAATAACACTTCCCTCCCTCTGAAAACATGGCTACGCCTACTTTAAATAACTGGAAAGACTCCTTACTACTAGGGGTAGCTAAGTATATAAAACTTATTGATAAAGATTGGGACGAATTTGCCTTTGATATAACAACTTGTACCATAAAATAAGTTAACGGCTTTCTCCTACACTATATTATATTCTACTGAAATAGATGCTATGCCGATTTATAACTATGGGAGTATTTTAGGGAGGATTTTATGGGATGGACTGCTGATACCTGGGTACTTGGCAACATTAATATTGTTTGGGATTTTTGAGACTTCCTCTGTAGGAATGGGGTATATATTGCTAAGAACGGTAACCTAATTGCTAGTAATATTTAGGCCGTTATTACTAGTATAGAAGAACTAATATGGACGGAAGCTGAGATTATACGTTAACTATGGAAACCTAAAAATAACCTATATTCTTTGAAAGGCAACTTTAATTTGTATTAAAACCCCTAGAACGCTAACCCCCTACCTAGAGCTACTCTCCTACCTAAAGGTGCCCTCCTACTTAGAGTTGCTCCACCTTTACCTTCTCCACTCCAGTTAACCGGTAAGCCTTTACTATAAGAAGTCACGAATCTGATGAAGGTATATTTAGATAAAGAGAAGAAGTTTAGAGGAGAACTGTATAATATGCTTAGAGTAAAACTATAGGTCTTTTATAACTGTTGTAATAAGGTCGGAATTTAACGCCACTAGTACCATTACGCTTTCTCTGTTATGTTAAAGGGACGGGCAGTAACATTCTATTATGACTATATTACGGGTAAAAACTATAGCTTTAATATAATGCTTTAGCTTACTAGAGCCTACTTTAAGACTAATAAGAATTGCTAACTTTATATATCTAAATAGCGAGAGACTATATTCTAGAGAGTTATTGCTTCTAACCTAATAAAGACTTGTTTAGAGTGCCTTTAACTACTCTTTAATAAACTCTAGAAAATCTAATGTGGCCTTACTAAAACCTACTAAAATGAGAATAGCCTAAGGGACTAGGTTATCTTAGCATGCTGTGGCGTTCCTGAGTGTAACTTGGCGCTATATAAACCTACAGATACGTTTGAAGGAGTATATGCTGAGCTACGCTTCGCCATAGGTACTGTAATGCGAATATAAGAATCTTAATAGCTCTATACCGAAAACCCTACCTAAATAAGTATTCCTAACTAATATGATTATAACTGGACTGATTAAATATATAGTGGCTGTAGTAGGGAATATGGAAGAGGGTATAATTAACGTCGACTATAAGGCAACCGTGGAGGTCCTTGTGGAGGTTCATTTTGAAGTAATTACTAGAAGAAGTGCTATGTTTGTAAGAAGCTAAAGTGCTGGTTAACTAGATACTCCCTTAATAAGCAAAAAGAGGTATATAACAAGTTCCGTTAGAGTGTAAGAAATGTTGGAAATTATAAGGTTACTACGGCCTACTTCTAAAGCTTCTTGGTTTAATATAAAGGCGTAGAAGACCTTGAGGGTAAGGTTAATGAGGTTAAATAGCTCCTTATAGATATGGAAATTGAGGACTACTCTCCTAATTAATACTTTACTAAGTATAGTGAGGTAAATGGTATATAAACTGTTGCTGTTCTTAATGACTAATCTATACTCTATTTTATTACGAAGTTAGATATCTTTAATAAGCCAAAGGAGAGCTCTGTGTTTTCCTTTAATAATAGATACTCGGCGAACGTCTTCTATGGTATTATACCGGATACTAGAGCCGTAGGAGTATCTATAGTAGGAGAACCTTAAGTTCGAGCCCTTTAGCAGCTTAATAGCTCTGTTTAGATTGACTAATTAACGGCAGGCCAACATACGATTCGCTTTAGTAAAGGTACTATAATCTCTCTTGGCACAATTAGGGTCCAAACCCCCTTAGGATATATTACTTTCTATATTGTTTTTATAAATACTCTGTTTCTATTTTGCATTAAAGATATGGATAAGTTAGGCGTTAGGCTTGACAACCTTAAGAATGTACTTATTTAGAAAGATAATTGGGTACCCGTTATGCGTAAGTGGGGTTACCCCTAGTTGCTCCTTTATTAACTAGAAAAGAGTGTTGCTTAGAGCCACTTAACTAAGTTGGAATTATGCCAACTACACTGTTGTTTTGGCCACCTATCCGTTTATTAATTGCTTAGGGTTTTTTAGTGAGTAGGCTATAAAGTTAAGGTTAAGGCAATTGAGCATCTTATAAAGTACTGCCATTACTGCTAAATGAACTAGAAGTTCCCTAGCTGATTTAAGTTCACCCTTAAAGATAACTATAACTTTAACTTCTATATCATTGTTGATGTTATATATCTTAGCGGCAAGCTAGTACTCTAAGTTGTTGACTTTTCAACCTCCTTCTAAGCCGCACGATTCTTAAAGGATATGTTAGCTAGGAACGCATGGGATACCCTTTAGTTATGCTGGATTAATGTCTACCTAGGACCCCCTAATTAAATTGTCTATAATATAGGAAAGAACTTCTTATCTACAGAGTTTTGATAATAGATAAAGGCAATGGCAATTAAGGTTAAGGAAGTCCCTGTTAAGGCATATAATAGTGTTGGAAAAGTGGAGCAATATTACGCGCTATTATACTGTATATATGAGATTATCTCTTTAGAACTAGAGGATATTAGTGAAGAACTTACCTTATAAATAGCTATTAAAGCTATTAACAATTCTGCTAGCCTGGATGGACTTATACCCATATTACTAGTCTTTGGCGCCTACCCTTAAATAACTAATAATTCTCTACTATCTCCCTCTATTATATAATAAGCTAAGGCTATTCGCAAGGCAATAAAGGAGGTATAATATCTCTATACTATATACCAAGTTAACAATATACTAGGAATAAGAAATGGCCCAAACACCTTAACTACGCTTAATCTGCCACTCCAGTCTAAGGTATACATATGGCGTAAAAAGGGAGGATGGTTAGGCCCATATTAACTTATTATAATTAATGGCCAGACTTATACTATTTAGATGCCTTATAGACCCACTTAATTCCGTTTAACTGTTATTAAGCCTTACTATAAAGATAACAGTTCTAAGCCTTTGTAGGATGCCCTAGAAGATGCCCTAAAGGAGAACTATAATTAATATACTCTAGAAGGCGACTACAATCCCGATATAATATTAGTAGATACGCCACAACCATGACGCGGTAGAGGTCGCCTAAAGGGATTACGAAATTGCTAATATCTTATTAATTTTAAAGAGTAATTTATTGCCGCCATTAAAAATGGAGTTGAGTTATTAATGGCCTTTATAATAGCTAAGGAGAAGGATGACTTTAAACTCGCAAAACAGCTCTAAAAGGAAGGTTGTATTATAACTCTAGGAGCTCCTTTCCAAGTATCTAATAAGCAGGAGATTGAGGGTCTTATTATAAGAGGAGTCTTTAAATTTGAGAAGTATGACCCTACTAAGTTTAATGGAGTTTGTATCTTTAAGTTAAGAATGGTTAATGAAATTAAGGGCAAAGCTACTAATACCCTATTTAAGAAATTAAGGCTTATTATCTAAGGCTACAATAATAATAGCAAGGAGGTGATTCTTACGCAGTCTCCTACGATTTAATAAGCTAGTTAGCGAGTTATTGTTACGCTAGCTCCCTCCTTAATAAAGAATAGAATGGCGGTTTATTTATAAGATATTACTTAAGCCTACACCTAATTAGAGACGCACCTTTAGCGCTTAATATTAGTATACCTTCCAGAGCAAATTCGCCACCAGTATCCTGAAGATACAATTATAGTTATACTTAAGCCATTATATGGGATTGCAGAGGTAGGAACTTACTGGTGGGCTACCTATAGTAAGCACTATAAAGAGAAGCTTTTAATGACTACTTCTATATTCAATCCCTACTTCCTTATCACAACTATGGGAACTCCATTTAGAATTATTGGCATGCAAACTAATAATATAATTATCTTAGGAGACGACCAATTCTTAGCTCTTAAAGAAGATGAGCTAGTAAAGGCAAATCTTATAGTAAAGCCAAAGAAAAAGCTTAGTTTAACAATACTATTACTCTTTAATGGATGCATCCTCTCCCTAAATAAGGATTCTATTACTTTGCGCCAGAAGGGTTAAGGTAAGAAGATTAATATTATTAACGCTAATTCTCTAAAGCAAGGATATATGGAGCAACGCGCTTGTAGAGCTTATGTTGCTTCTATCTATCAACCTAAGGCTTTATTTAATCTCTCTATTACCGCCTAATACTAGGAACCAACTAAGGATAACGTTCTTGCCCTAAATAAACACCTTTTCTAGCAAATGAACTATCTTAACTGGGGCCTACACTACATGCCTGTTAATCTTCCCACCACTAAGCTCTTTGTATTTGTTAATAGATTATTTATAAATAATAAAGATTTTAGCTCCTAGCTAGGATATAAGATTATTATTATAAATAAGTTTACTGGAGAGAATGACTTTACAATCCATAGCAACCTTATCTATTGGAGCTTAACTAAAAGCAAGCATATTACCCAAAGTGTTTTGGCGTTAGAGATATATAGAATAGTTGGCGGAGTTAATATAGCAATTGCAATTGGAACTACCCTAAAGATAATTATAGATTAACTTAAACTTCCTATTATCCCTATGATTATATACACCGATTTATACTCCCTCTATAAGTGCTTGGTTAAGCTTGGTACTATAAAGGAGAAGCGCCTTATAATTGATATTATGGCACTTTGTTAATCCTATGAATAGTAAAAACTCTTTAAGATTTAATAGATTAATGGTTAAGATAACCCAGCAGATATAATGACGAAGGCAAACCTAAATAAGGCTCTAGAAACGTTTGTTAATATAAACACTTTATATATATAAGTTAAAGGTTAGGTTAAAAGGGAGTAGGAGTATAACATTCTATAGACCCTAACTTAAACCAGCCAATTAGGATTTTCCATCCCTGGGATGGAAAATTGCTATTGGCTTACTTACTACTAGCGCCTTAGCGGCCTACCCATCTTTACGTTATCTGTTAACTGCCGCATTGTCGCATATTATTGCATATTGTTTAGTATTGCCGCATATTGTTTGGTATTGTCGCATATTATTTGGTATTGTCGCATATTGTTTGGTATTGTCGCATATTATTTGGTATTGTTATACACTGTCTAGTATTGTTGCATCCTGTCTGTTTGTCTATATATAGATGGCAACCATAAAAAGAAGAGTTGCTAGTGTTGGGAATGAGGCAAGCTGCCGTTATGCTAGGCATGTTGCCGTTATGTGCTAATATGGCCCTAGTGTGGTGAGGAACCTTAAGTTCCTTACCCCTTTCCTTATTCCTATTAAAAAGAAGAATAACTATTATACTATCTACGAACCGTAGCTATGTAATATCCCCTTATGTAACTAATAGGCCGTTATTACTAGTATAGAAGAACTAATATAGACAGAAGCTGAGATTATATATTAACTATAGAAATCTAAAAACAACCCATATTCTTTAGAAGGCAACTTTAATTTATATCAAAACCCCTAGAACGCTAACCCCCTACCTAGAGCTGCTCTTCTACCTAGAGGTGCCCTCCTACTTAGAGTTGCTCTACCTCTACCTCCTCCACTCTAGCTAACTGGTAAGCCTTTACTATAAGAAGTCATAAATCTAATAAAGGTATATTTAGACAAAGAAAAGAAGTTTGGAGGAGAACTATACAATATACTTAAAGCAAAACTATAGGTCTTCTATAACTATTGCAATAAGGTTGGAATTTAACACTACTAGTACTACTACACTTTCTCCATTATGTTAAAGGGACGGGCAGCGACATTCTATTACGACTATATTATGGGTAAAAACTATAGCTTTAACATAATGCTTCAGCTTACTAGAGCTTACTTTAAAACTAATAAGAATTGCTAACTTTATATATCTAAATAGCGGGAGACTATATTCTAGAGAGTTATTACTTCTAACCTAATAAAGACTTATTTAGAGTGCCTTTAATTACTCTTTAATAAACTCTAGAAAATCCAATATGGCTTTACCAAAACTTACCAAAATAAAAACAGCCTAAGGGACTAGGTTATCTTAGCATACCATAGCGTTCCTAAGTGCAACTTAGCGCTATATAAACCTATAAATATATTTAAAGGAGTATATACTAAGCTACACTCCGCTATAGGTACTGCGATATAAATATAAGAATCTTAACAGTTCTATACTAAAAACCCTACCTAACTAAGTATTCCTAACTAATATAATTATAACTGGACTGATTGAATATATAGTGGCCATAGTAAGGAATACAGAAGAGGGTATAATTAACGTTAACTATAAGGCAACTATAGAGGTCCCAGTGGAGGTTTATTTTAAAGTAATTACCAGAAGAAGTGCTACGTTTATAAAAAGCCAAATTGCTAGTTAACTAGACACTCCCTTAATAAGCAAAAAGAGGTATATAATAAGTTCCGTTAAAGTGCAAGAAACGTTAAAAATTATAAGGTTACTATGGCCTACTTCTAAAGCTTCCTGGTTTAATATAAAGGCGTAGAAGATCTTAAGGGTAAGGTTAATAAGGTTAAACAGCTCCTTATAGATATAGAAATTAAGGACTACTTCCCTAACCAATACTTTACTGAGTATGGTAAGGTAGATGGCATATAAACTATTATTATTCTTAATAATCAATCTACGCTCTATTCTATTATGAAATTAGATATCTTTAATAAGCTAAAGGAGAGTTCCGCGTTTTCCTTTAATAATAGATACTCGGCGTACGTCTTCTATGGTATTATACCGGATATAGGAGCCGCAGGAGTATCTATAGTAGGAGAACCTTAAGTTTAAGCTCTTTAGTAGCTTAATAGCTCTATTTAGATTAACTAATTAACGGCAGGCTAATATACAATTCGCTTTAGTAAAGGTACTATAATCTCTCTTAGTATAATTAGGGTCTAAACCCCTTTAGAATATATCACTTTCTATATTATTTCTATAAACACTCCGTTTCTATTTTATATTAAAGATATAGATAAGTTAGGCGTTAGGCTTAACAACCTTAAGAATATACTTGTTTAGGGAGACAATTAGGTGCCTATTATATATAAGTAGGGTTACCCCTAGTTACTCCTTTATTAACTAGAAAAGAGTGTTGCTTAAAGCCACTTAACTAAGTTAGAATTACGCCAACTGCACTATTATTTTGGCTACCTATCCATTTATTAATTACTTAGGGTTCTTTAGCGAGTAGGCTATAAAGTTAAGGTTAAGGCAATTAAGTATTTTATAAAGTACTACTATCACTGCTAAATAAACCAGAAGTCCCCTAGCCGATTTAAGTTTACCCTTAAAGATAACTATAACTTTAACTTCTATATTATCGTTAATGTTATATATCTTAGCAGCAAGCCAGTACTTTAAGTTATTAACTTCTTAACCTCCTTCTAAGCCGCACGATTCTTAAAGGATATATTAGCTAGGAACGTATAGGATACCCTTTAGTTATACTAGATTAATATCTACCTAGGACCCCCTAATTAAATTATCTATAATATAGGAAAGAACTTCTTATCTACAGAGTTCCAATAATAGATAAAGGCAATGGCAATTAAGGTCAAGGAAGTCCCCGTTAAGGCGCATAATAGTATTAGAAAAGTAGAGCAATATTACACACCATTACGCCACACATATAAGATTATCTCTTTAGAACTAAAGAATACTAGTAAAGAACTTACCTTATAAATAGCTGTTAAAGCTGTTAACAATTCCGCTGGCCTAGATAGACTCGTACTTATATTACTAGTCTTTGGCGCCTACCCTTAAATAACTAACGATTCTCCACTATCTCCCTCTATTGTGCAACAAGCCGAGGCTATTCGCAAGGCAATAAAGGAGGTGTAACGTCTCTACACTATACGCTAGGTTAATAACGCACTAGGAATAAGAAATGGCCTAAACACCTTAACTATACTTAATCTGCCACTCCAGTCTAAAGTACGCGTATGGCATAAAAAGGGAGGATGGTTAGGCCCACATTAACTCATTATAATTAATAGTTAAACTTATACTATTTAGATGCCTTATAGACCCACTTAATTCTATTTAACTATTATTAAGCCTTACTATAAAGATAACAATTCTAAGCCTTTATAGGATACCCTAGAAGATGCCCTAGAAGAGAACCACAATTAACGTACTCTAGAAGACGACTACAATCCCAATATAATTATAGTAGATACGCTATAACTATAACACGGTAGAGGTCGCCTAAAGGGATCATAAAATCGCTAATATTTTATTAATTTTAAAGAACAATTTGTTGCCGCTATTAAGAATAGAGTTAAGTTATTAATAGCCTTTATAACAGCCAAAGAGAAGGCTAACTTTAAGCTTACAAAACAGCTCTAAAAGGAAGGTTATATTATAACCCTAGGAGCTCCTTTCCAAGCATCTAACAAGTAGGAGATTGACGGTCTTATTATAAGAGGAGTTTTTAAATTTAAGAAGTATAACCCTACTAAGTTCAATAAAGTTCGCATCTTTAAGTTAAGAATGGTTAATAAGATTAAAGGCAAAGCTACTAACGCCCTATTTAAGAAATTAAGGCTTGTTATCCAAGGTTACAACAATAATAGTAAGGAGGTAATTCTTATATAATCTCCTATAATTTAACAAGCTAGTTAGCGAGTTATTGTTACGCTAGCTCCCTCCTTAATAAAGAATAGAATGGCGGTTTATTTACAAGATATTACTTAAGCCTACACCCAATTAGAGACGCACCTTTAGCGCTTAATATTAGCATACCTTCCGGAGCAAATTCGCCATCAGTATCCTAAAGATACGATTATAGTTATGCTTAAGCTATTATATAAAATCGCAGAGGCAGGAACTTATTGGTAGGCTACCTACAGCAAGCACCATAAAGAGAAGCTTTTAATAACTACTTCTATATTCAATCCCTGCTTCCTTATTATAACCATAGGAACTCCATTCGGAATTATTAGTATATAAACTAACAATATAATTATTTTAGGGAACAACCAATTTTTAGCTCTTAAAGAAGATAAGCTAATAAAGGCAAATCTTATAGCAAAGCTAAAAGAAAAGCTTAATTTAATAACACTATTACTCTTTAATAGATACATCCTCTCCCTAAATAAGGATTCTATTACTTTACGCCAGAAGGGTCAAGGTAAGAAGATTGACATTATTAACGTTAATTCCCTAAAGCAAGGATATATAGAGCAACGCGCTTACGGAGCTTATATTACTTCTATCTATTAACCCAAGGCTTTATTTAATCTCTCTATTGCCGCCTAATACCAGGAACTAACTAAGGATAACATTCTTACCCTAAATAAACATCTTTCCTGGCAAATAAACCATCTTAATTGGGGACTACTCTATATGCCTATTAATCTTCCTACCACTAAGCTCTTTGTATTTGTTAATAGATTGTTTATAAATAATAAAGATTTTAGCTCCTAGTTAGGATATAAAATTATTATTATAAATAAATTTACTAGAGAGAATAACTTTATAATCCATGGCAATCTTATCTATTGGAGCTTAACTAAGAGTAAGCGCGTCACTTAAAGCGTTCTAGCGTTAGAGATATACAGAATAGTCAGCAGAGTTAATATAGCAATTGCAATTGGAACTACCCTAAAGATAATTATAGATTGACTCGAACTTCCTATTATCCCTATAATCGTATACACCGATTCATACTCCCTTTATAAGTGCTTAGTTAAGCTTAGTACTACAAAGGAGAAGCGCCTTATAATTAATATTATAGCACTTTATTAATCCTATAAACGGCGAGAACTCTTTAAGATTTAATAAATTAACGGTTAAGATAACCTAGTAGACGTAATAACGAAGGCAAATCTAAACAAGGCTCTAGAAACATTTGTTAACACAAACACTCTATATATATAAGTTAAAGGTTGGGTTAAAAGGGAGTAGGAGTATAATATTCTATAGACCCTAACTTAAACCAGCCAATTAGGATTTTCTATCCCCGGGATAGAAAATTGCTATTAGCTCGCTTATTACTAGCGCCTTAGCGGCCTACCCGTCTTTACATTATCCGCCAAATTCTGCCAACTACCGCATTGTCGCATATTGTCGCATATTATTTGGTATTGTTGTACACTATTTAGTATTATCGCATCCTGTCTGTTTGTATATATATAGATAGCAATTACAAAAAGAAGAGTTGCTAGTGTCAGGAATAAGGCAAGTTGCCATTACGCAAGGCATGTTGCCGTTACGTGTTAATGTGGCCCTAGCGTAGTAAGGAACCTTAAGTTCCTCACCCCTTTCCTTATTCCTATCAAGAAGAACAACCATCATACTATCTACGAACCGTAGCTACGTGATATCACCTTGTGTAACCAACAGTTAGAGAGGTAGGAGCTACTTCTATACTTAAAGCGGAGGCCTAGCTTAGTACATTATTCTTATTTAAAGAACCCTAGTAGGGCGTATCCTAGGGTCCTAGTATTAATATCTATAGCGTTAGGGTGCCTAAGATAAGATAATAACTTAGTAGACGTTTGCGGAGCTATTATATTATATTAAAGAGTGGGCTTTAGTGTTAGGCGCAGTATATTATTATACCGTTTATTAATGACATTTATATAGGTGTTAAGGGCTCTTAGTAGGTCTACGCCAATTAGGGAGGTTTTTAGTTTAGGGCTTAGGGATTTAATAAGGCTATTAATTAGTGCAGAGTCGTTCCAGCCTATTTCTTTTATGTAACGGTTAAATTTAGAGAAGTATATTAGAAAGCTTTTTATTCCTTAAGTTATATAGTTTATCTTCCTTTAAGTAGTAGCTTAGTGGTTTAGGTTACTATATATGGCTTTAAGAAGTATAATTAGGCTTAATAAGGTTAGCTATATCTCCTTTTAGTTAACTTAAGGCATAGCAGAGTTAGTTGGCTTTAGTTAGGTAGCGGTTAGCGTTATTAATTAGCTTATTTTTTAGCCGGCTTAGAAATAATTAGAGTTTTTATTATTTACTAGTAAATATTAGAGGGTCTAGTAATTATTTAGATTATTACAGTATAGTAGTTAGTTTGGGGTAGATAACTACTATAGGTTTAGGACTCTTATTCCACGTGTTTATCTCTAAAGATAGTGTTTAGTTTTAGGGCCCTAGTGTAGGCATCTTAAAAATATAGACTTCTTCTTAGAGGTCCTTAATTATTTACCAGTATCGTGCTTCTTATTTAGCTTATTATTAAGTTAAAGTAGCTTAGTTCTATGCGAGGGCGTCTATAAAGGACTTTTATATCTCTACTAATTATTTTTAGAGTGCGGATATAATGACGGCGGCTATTATAAAGGCTTTAGAGTTATTCTATATTTTGGAGGGTGGTATATAAGGTTAATATAATATAGTATTATGGAGTAAGCATAAGCGGTAATAATATATAGCAGAGTAGATATTATTAAGCTATATATATAAACTGCGTAATAAAGTTAAGATATTATATAAGGAGAGAAGGTAAGGAAACGGGAAGAAAGGGTATATATTATTAGTTTGGTTGCTTAGTTAATATATATATAGAGTAAAATAGGATTTAAGTAGCGGTCCTAGCAGAACTTAGCAGGATTTAGTGGACTTGGTAAAATATAGTAGAATATGGCAGATTGCTATTAGATTGCTATAGATTGCCAACAGATTGCCATTAAATTGTTATCTTACAGTTAGTCTCTTCTTACTGCGTTAGTAGAAATAGGTAGAAATAGGTAGACGTGTATAAGGTATTATAGAGGTGTCCTATAACAAAGATATTCTATTTATATATAACTAGTAAGCCTGTCTTTAGCGTATATATACCTAATAGTAGGCTTTAATAAAGTATGCTTTATATAAATATCCTAATTAATTTCTTAGATATTATAGAGGCTCTAGGTAATCTATAAAACGAAATATAAAAGCAAATCTTAACAGCTTTAATTTAATAATTATTTATTGCTTAACGTCTAATTTAGATCCCTATTAGGCCAACGCAGACTACTCCTTATTTATATATAGGAAGAAAACTCTATTTAAGAAAACCCGGAATCCATCTTCCCGCCTTTTAGAAATCGCCTACTTAACGCCTATAAGTTACCTATAGTGCTTTACTACCTTACCTTTTAACCTTCTTAGGAACTACTACTGCTATAATAAGCCTATGGATGCGTTAGTATTATAAACTTTACTCTAATACTATAGAGTTATAAGAGGGCGCCTATTACTCGCCCCTTTACCTTCTGTCACGGTGCTGCAATAAAGTAGACTAAATAACTACGTTATGGTATAAAGAAGAGAAGAAGGTAGAAAGGGGTATTGTATATAAATAGTAGAGTCGGCCGCCAAGGCGCTAGTGGTAGGCTAGCTAATAGTAGGAAACAGTACAAGATAGTATAAGGCAGTATATAATAGGTTAGTACCGTAATTGTCACGAAGTTCAAATAGATAAGTTCATTGATGAAATGGGTTAATTGATTAATTATCTTGTATTGTATCTTTTTGACCTTGATCTGACGTATCTTTAGTGACGTGTCTTTATGCACGTGACTCGTGCACATAACCTACGCCTTTAGAGAATATAGATTATCTAATATACCCCCTTAGCTTTAAGCTCTTTAAGGTTAAAGCTAGCTACCTTCTTATGTCCGTTAATGAGTTAATTGAACCGTAATTTTATCTAAATCCTTCCGTCTTGCTCTAATACTGTCCCTTAGGTCCTCTAGTTGCTTCTCTTTATCTAGCTGCTCCTTAATATCTACTATCCTAATCATATTAACGAATCTTTGAAACCTCTGCTTGGGCAGGGCCTTTATAAGTCCATTAGCGATTATCTCCTTCATCGCTATCTATTAAAATTGTACTCGTCTTATTGCGTATTCCTAACGTAGCTAGTGTTAATAGATGTTAACATATTAGAGCTTCGTGATTAGCTTTGCCGTATCTTCTATAATTAGTTAGAGTATCTATATATTATCGCATTTGATAATCAAGGGCTTGTTTAGGCGTAACGTTATTGCTTTAAATAGCCTGCTAATAAAGATAACTTCCTTTACTATCTATAATAGGGCTAACAACTTGGCTTCTATGCTTAACGTTATTACCGTACCCTGCTTATTTGCTCTTCAGGCGATCGGCCCCCTAAATAGCTTTATAATATATCCTTACAAGCTCTTTCTGTCGACGGAGTTGTCCGCGAATAATGCATTGCTGGCATAGATAAATAATTGCGCTTTACCTCTACCGTCTCTTCTATTGTCTTGTCCTTTGTTGCGTATTCCTTTATCTCTCCCTCTACCGTTCGTTCCTTCCTTGTCTCCTCTATAGTAGATTGCTCTGCTCCTTGTGCTATATAGGTACTGGATTACTCTGTCTACCGCTTAATAGTGCTCTTAGCTTAGGTTCTAATTAAACCTTACCAGCTGTAATACTGCAAAAGCAATATCCGGACGCGTTGTAGTGGCTGTATAAAGTATTAAACCCATTTTTCTCTGATATAGCATTGTAGAAGCTGCTTCTCTTAGTAGGGATATAGGACGGACTAGTAGGTCTATATTAGGGGACAGAAGCATCAGACGGATTAATCGGTGATTAGTAGGGAGGAGTTCCGATTCTGCCATAGGAGTGTCTGAAAGACGCCCTCTAAAATCTATCTTATACTGGTTAGCTATCTTCTCAATATAGGCTTTCTAGGATAGCTATAGGAGCCTCTAGCTATAATTGCGTAGTACGTGGATTTCTAGGAACTATTTTAGCTCGCTAAGGATACTTATCTAGTATTCCTTATATAGCTCCTTGATTGCTTCTTAAGCTTTCTTCTTATCTGTCTTTTAGTAGCAGAAGACAATATCGTTAACATAGAAGAAGACGACTATTCCACCTTTTAGCATGACACACGGCTCCTAAGGTACCTCTTTAAAGCCCAATTCTTTTAATGAGCTCATAAGATTCTTCTGCTATAATAGTGGTGATCATTATAGTCCGTACAAGGCTTTTCTTAAGCGCAGTACTTTGTCTGTCTTTCCTTTGTTAAACCCTAGCGGTAGCTTTATATAGACGACCTTGTTAAGATCGTAATAGATAAACGCATTAACTGTATCTATCTGTATCGTCTCTAGGTCGAATTTTGCGGTAATTACTATAAGGGTTTAGAAGGTTGTACTAGCTAATATAGTAGCTCTCGTAGGTAGGTCTCCTGGGGCCTATTAATTTCCGCATACTACTAAGCGTGCCTTGCATTTCTGGAGAAATCCGTGCTTGTCTGTCTTGTAGACGAACACCTATATTAAGCTAAGGACCTGCTGTCCCTTTGTATGCTTCTTATCTGTTTCTTGAAACGACCTTATTTAATAATGGGATTGGAGGTGGGCTTGTTAAGCTTCTTAGAACTAATCTTAAAGAGGATATATATTAAGGTCGCGGATTAACTAAGGTGGCGGAGGTAAGTTCTTCCTATATAATCTAATATCACGTGTTCTGCCTGATTTTAGCTTACTGTCGTTGAGTTAACTGTTAAGGTTAAACTTCCTTCCTGCTAAGAAGGCGCCTTGATAGGCTAATGTGATCCTTTTGGTAATAAAGTCTTTAAACCTATTATTGTAGGCTTCCTTGAACGAGTCTTTAACTAAGTTATTAAACACCCCCTAAGTATAAAACCCGTCTCCTACTTGGCTGACGATGTCCTAATCAGTACCTTATACATCTAACTTTGTAGGATACTTGACGTAAAAGGCATATAGAGATTCTTCGTCTTCTTCTATTAGAGGTGGCGTATAATACGCATCTTTGAGAGCTCTTGTAAGATTAAGATCTGCTAACTCATTAAAGGCTTAAACTGGCTTATCGTTGACGTCTTCCTCTTGAATTGACGGTTTAAACACTTTATTATTGTCTTCCAGGAGAACCTCGTTCTTAGTTAGGGTATTAGGGAGTTAAATCTTCTTAATTAGCGTATCTAATTCGGCGTGTAGATTCTTTAAGATGTCCGTTCGCTTTTCGTCAAAGAACGTCTTCTCGTTAAAGATGACATCCCTAGTAGAGATAATAATACCTTTGTATGGGATCTAGATCCTGTAGATATTGGTAGAGTTATAGCCAATAAGGTAGCTAATGTGGGCTCGCGGATCTAGCTTGCTTAGCCTTTTCTTCTTTAGCTGGGCATTTAACGTTATCACGTACGCCCTATAGCCGTAGGCTTTTAGGTGCGCTAGTTACGGCTTTCTTAACCTATTAGCTAGGTAGGTATAGAACCTCTTATATAGTAATTTCCATCCATTGCTTTCTCGTGGCGTTTGATCTTGAAGGTAGACTATATAGTTAACGATCTCGTTCTATAGATTATGCAGTAGCTTGGCAGTAATTCTTATTGCTTGTGTTCTCTTAATAATTACACCCCCTAAGCGTTTGGCGGTACCGCTCTAAGCTTAGGTATGTGGCGCTAAAGGCTTAAATATAATCCCTTAAGTCTATAGCTATTTAAGAGTTCTCTTTCTCCCTAGCTTATTGTCTGATCTAATAGTATTAACTTTAAGGTTATACCTCAGACAAATCTATTAGATGAAATCTTTAAGTACTTATAGTGTCTCCTTCTCCTTGCTATGCGTCGTTATAAAATACGGGAAGGTTTTTCCTGAGAAGGTGTTGTGGATAAATATAACTTATACAAATCTAGTATGCGCTTCCTTAAGGTCAGTCTAGTTAATATAGAGGTTAAGACAAGGTTTATTAATATTCTATTCTAAGAACCTTCTTAAGACCTAACGCTTAATTTTGGCGAGACTGTAGTGTTAATATTCCGTTATCTTAGGGCCTTAAAGCTTAACTCCTAGGGCGTTGAGACCTAGATAATAAAGGCTTATAGGTCCTAGATAACCTAGACATAGATACTATAGATACGCATCACCTTTTAAATCTAGACGAGTGTCTCTTAACGATGCTCTGCGCTTCCGTTGGCGGCGTAGCAGTCGGCTTGTATTAAACGCTAATAAACTTCCTGGTTAGACGTATTTAATAGTCTATTATTTGTGACGTTCTTCTATTTAATATAGGATTGTGTCGTCCTTCTAAACTAGCAGATTATTGTCTCCTTTATTGTCCTAGTAGAACCCTTGTTTTTGAAGTAGATGGAACGACACTAGATTTGTATTAAAGTCCGTATAAAAGGCAACGTCCTTAAGACGTAGGATTCCCTTACTTTTATCTAGTTTTGTAACCTAGATAGTGACATCGCTGTAACCTAGTATAGGCACTTCTAAGCTGCCGGCGATAATATATTTATGTCTTAGAGCTTTCCTAAAATTGTAAAAACAAGAGAGGTTATTAAAGATATAGAGAGTGGTTCCTAAGTTAAGAATAGTTAATAGCTTTAATGGATGGAGTTAACCAGTATAATATAATTCTAGGAATATCGCATTAGCTTCTCCCTTAATCTTAACTGTCTCCTATTGTTGTTAAGCTTTATCAACCTTTAATTCCTTAAGCTTAAGTTATTCCACTTGGGCAGCTAGATCCTTATCTTACTCTACCTTTATAAGTACCCTTTTTATATATATACCTACGGCTTTAAATCCCTTAGGCCTTTTGCTCTTAAATAGATACCAATAGTTAGGAAGGGTATATCCCCTTATATTGCATGCTAGGCATTTGAGGTTCTTTAACCTTTTGGAAGACGTCTTTTTAGTTAAATTTATACCTGCCCTTTTTCGGCTATAAGATAAGCTGTTCCCTTTTCCTTTTTAGACTTTAGTAGTAATAGAGATACCCTCTTTAGGCTCTCCTATAAAGTCTATATTAAATGCACTCCCTCTTGCCATTATAGGTACGGCTTTAGAAAGGGTTTGGAATGCTTCTCATAGCTCTATTACTACTTTACGGTATTCTAATAAGGGAGCCTTTTTAGTATTATTTGCCTGCTTCGTGTATAGAACAAAATAGGTTTCGCTTATAGGTCGTATTATATTTGCAAGGTCCATTAGCCAGATCCTATTAGTTATTTATAGAAGATTATACTTCTCTGCCATCTTTATTACATGCTCCTATTGGTTAAGCCACTGGGTAACCTTTGTCTGCTTAAGCCCTTTAAGTAACTCTGTATACTGCAGCTGTACCTTCCTTATTATAAAGTTCTTTAAAGGCTTAGTGTCTTCTTTTAACCAAATTAGCCATTCCTTAACTGTAAGGGAAGGGTTAAGTAGTAGCTTCTTCTAAATTAATACTGTGGACGTAATCTAGGTGCGTATCTATTACAGATGCTCTTCCTGTTTTAAGAAGTACTTTATGTCCTAGTTATAGTATCGCCTGCTGTTCTCGTACGCTTTTTATTAATTCGTTAAGAGCTGTATATATAAGGTTGCATTCTTATTAAAATTAGTAACTTCTGGATAGGCTAGTTCTTGTAGTAGAGCTCATTAAGGTGCTATATTGTTTGGGTTAACGTGGGCCCAAATTTATTTATTTATAAGGGCTTATAGTTGCTAGATCTATTGCTCCCAGTCTTCTAGTTTATTAAGAATGATTATAGTTAACAAACTCAACGTCAGTAGAGTCATTTTACTAATAGGCAAAGGAGGAATTGTGATGGTATTTTGTTGTTAGGATCGTCCTTATTGTTAGGGTTGTCCTTATTATTAGGGTCGTCCTGTGACAATTAATATAGAATTTCGTAGAATCTCGTGGAATCTCGTAGAAGGTTCGTGTCAGAATCGTCCTGTAACACTTAAGGTAGGATTTCTATCAGAGTCTGCGTCCTTAACGATAAGGTAGAATTTCTTTAAATAATTGAGTAATAGCTGACTAGCTTCTTGAGTCGGCGGACTAGGCTTATAACTGTTACGAAGTTCAAATAGATGAGTTTATTAATAAAATGGGTTAATTGATTGATTATCTTATATTGTGTCTTTTTGACCTTAATCTGACGTGTCTTCAGTGACGTGTCTTCGTGCACGTGACTTGTGCACGTGACCCACGCCTTTAGAGAATATAGATTATCTAACAGTAATAGTACTCCCCTCCCTAAAAGGTTTAGTCCCCAAACCAAATAAGTGACTCTAAAATAGAATATTATGGTACTGGCAGATTGCCGTTAGATTGCCGTCACGTAATAGTAAATTACGGTTGCTCTTAGCCGAGCTAAATAGCGTTAGTAGAACTCTACACCGCCACCCAAATTAATTAGGCGTGGTGCTCTTGGCAAGAATCTAACTAATTAGATAACTTTAACCAGCGGTTAAAGTTCTATAACATTTTAACCATTACAAATTGTCTGAATGAGGTTGTCTGTAACTTGCTGTTGATCTCTTTGAAGCTCTGGTGTCAATCATTACTCCATAGAACTCGTCGGAGGTATATCGGCTAGTAGCAACGTAGGCAAATGGGTCTGAGTCGTTGTGGTGAGCAGTTGGGTTGGTGCCGGTAATCGTATGGGTAAAGGATCGGTCCGCTAAGTTGGTTACAGTATTAATGGCTCCTTCGTGCTGTATTGTTCCAAAAGAGGTAAGGAATAGTTTGGTCTGTTTCTAAGTCGGAGATAGTAGTGGTGACTTAATATCAATCATAAGGGCTTTTATTGCGTTATTGGTAGATTCTAAGTTAAGTTTATTATCGTAATCTGTTCCCTTGTACTCAGTAATGTATTACTTAGCATGTCTATTAAAGCGGCGGTTAAGTCTGTCTTTAAACTTCTTCCTTAATTCGTTGCATTCTTCTCTTAAATGTTTAAACGACTAGTAGCCTTCCTTGTGGCAGACGAAGCAGCGCTTCTTTAATGATGCATATTAGCTAGATAAAGATGGTTGTGTTCTATAAGGTAATCGGGGGTATTATCTGTGGTAGCGGCGGTCGGTAAAGAAGGCTTGGGGGTTTTTACTATTTAACTTTTTAAATGTTGTAATAGAGGATTATAAGTTATTAATTAGGCCAGTTAAGCTGTTAGAAGGTTTAAAGCAGGCATATTAACACGCTGGTAACTCCTAGCAGGCGTTAATAAGCTTATTGTAAAGGAACTTGTCTATACGTAAATCTGGGTTAAGACCATACTGGAGGTGTCTTAGTTCTTTAATAAGCAACTATAGGCAGTCTAGGGTTAATTTTCTAGTATTCTTGCCTTTGCTTATTATAGACCTTAAGGTTATCAAGTTCCATTGCCCTAGTATGCCACGCCTGTACTTAGGTCCCTCAAAGTAATTGCGTGTGGCATCGCAAATTTAGTCAAACGAAAGGGTTAGGGTGACGTTCTTAAGGTTAGTGTAGTAGTGGTCAAGTGCTAAGCCGCGTAACATTATAGGGTAGGCTTTAACCTTAGCTTCTTGGGGTACGTCAGCTCTGCTGCAAAGGTCGTAGAAGATGGTGAGTTTGAAGTCGAAATTGTCGTCTTCCCCACTGTACTTGTTGTCTTCTGTGTACATCTTTGCGAGGTTTGTTAACTCCTTGCCAAAACCCTGGCTTTGACTCTGTCCCCTAGGTGGTTCTGGTTGTAGGGTTAGGTCAATATAATTAGACTCCCGTTGTAGGGGCGGTGTGGGGGTAGGCTGGAGTGTAGCGGTAGGTAGTATCGTGGGTAGAACGGGGTTTGTGGGTGGTATCGTAAGTAGGGTAGGGTTTATGGTTGGTGAGATTAAGGTTAGGGTTTCGATGGTACTAGTGCTGGTGAAGTTGTTCTTGAGGAGGTAGTTAATTCGTCCTGAATTGAACTTCCCTCCAGTTGCTATATGCTCCCTAATCTTAGACTTAGTCCATTCTGTAGGATCTTCTTCTTGTAAGGTGTTGAGGAGGGCTTCTGGCATTATGGTATTTCTATGCTTCTTAACCCATACACTATAAACTCGGATGTTGGAATTACAAGGTTATAAGGTCACAGCGGAACAGTCTTGAGGGTCTAATTGATGATAGAGATGACGCAGACGATGAATATTGATTGATTCGTGATGCAGTAGATGCGGTTGATGTCTATCTAGATTGACATGCAGAGCTCGCTCTCGCGACGTGTCTAGAGCTTAGTCAGCATCTCTTGCTTAATTCTGACACTCCCCTATGCTGACGACGCTCTCCTCGTCTGTCCCAAATAGGCAATTATAAAGCTATTCCCAAATACCTTGCAAGTGCCATTTGGCCTACGTACAGAGGGAAAACCTATAGTAGGCGAAAAACCTCCGTAACTTGCTCCGTCTCCATCCGTTACCGTCTCCGTCAGTTACCAATTCCTAGCGTTGCATAGTGCTTTATAAATTGGTTGATTGGTAGCTGTTTCGTGAGCATATCTCCTGGCTGATCTTTGCTTGGTATATATACCACTTCGAGTCAACCTTACTGAACCATGTTGTTTCGTACGAAGAGGTATTAAGTCTTGATATGCTTGGCTTTCTAGTAGTGTTTCGTGTCGTACGAAAGGTCAACCGTACCCTTATTGTCACAGTAGAGCGTAGGGATAAAAGGGTTGTCGTCGTCTCTCTCTTCCAGATCTCTCGTCAGCTTCTCAAGCTATACTGCTGACCTTGCTCCTTCTAATACCGCCATGATCTCTGCTTCTATTGAGCTCAGTGCCGTCGACTTCTGCCTTTGAGCCATCCAGATCACAGCTCCCCCATAGCGTATGACTGCTATGCCCTGGAATGATATCCGATCGTGTTCTGTTCCCCACGTGGCGTCGGTAAAGATATGACAGCGTAGCTGGTATTAGGACGTGTGCAGTTTGAGAGGTAGATCGTAGAGCCAATGATCTGCCGGTACACTGTCGCATTGTCGTACTTAAGGGGACTTTTGATATCCGCTTTTAGAACAGTGCTAGGAATACTTCTGCAGGACCTAGGTCTTTATATCTCCATTCTCTTAAGATTCTTGTCTTCGTAATATTAAGGTATCGGCGCTTTCCTGCAATCAGCATATTATTAATAAATAGCAAGATATATACTTCATTTCCTATAAAGAGATTGGGGTTAGCATTAGCTGCTTTTAAACCTATGCTCTTAAAGAACTTCTTAACCATCTAAAACCATTCTCTCGGTGCCTGCTTTAGGCCGTAAAGTGACTTATTCAGCTTTAAGTAGACGTCTTTTACGCCCTTAAGCTTAGGTTCGAAGTCTCTTAATAGGTTAGGAATCTGCATGTAAATCTATTCTTGCAACAGCGGGTTTAAGAATGTAGTTTTGACGTTAATATAGTCAAGCTCAAGGTCCTTAGCTGCTACCTTTGCCATTAGGAACCTGAAGGTGTCGTATTGTACAACAGACGCAAATATCTTAAAATAATCAATATTGGGGGTCTGCTTGTCTCCCTAAATGTATAGTCTTGCCTTCTTGCGAATTACTTCTCCCTTGGCATTGTACTTGTGCTTTAGAACTAGCTTGCTTAGGAGTAACGACCTTCCTTCTGGTACTCTCCCCCTTATAAT
>Ga0307507_10002444_pt1 | contig 38978 bp, 42 predicted proteins | sample 7_EM_MG_FD_207223 | JGI IMG/M metagenome (GOLD analysis project Ga0307507, IMG submission 207223) | Populus trichocarpa ectomycorrhiza microbial communities from riparian zone in the Pacific Northwest, United States - 7_EM | ecosystem: Host-associated > Plants > Roots > Unclassified | place...
AAAAAAAAAAGGCCCCTATTGATTGACCCGCAACTCTCGTGGATTCCAAGAGAGCGAAAGGGAAAGAAAAGCAAAGAAAAAACAAAAACAAACACCAGCACCACTAACTTACTGGTACTCTCACTTGAAACGCTGGTTGATTGCTGCTTGTGGCTCTCCCACTCCCACTCTTTTTCCCCTCCTTCCTTTCTCCCCTCCTTTTTGGTCTCCTGTTCTACAGTCTTCTGTATTCCCCCTGCCAGACCGGTACTGAAGGCAACTGGACAAAGTTACAGCACTTGAGAGGTACGATAGCTTCTGCCATCACATCAATCGGTTCCTTTCCCCACACCCCTCCCCTCGACTACTCGCACAGTACAATCGTATCCTATCGCATTTATCGTATCCCCGTCAATTCCGACCGGTACACTGCCCGACCCCCGGAGACAGACAATCAGACACAACCATCGAAGGCGCTCTGTGGTGAGGAGAAGAAGAAGGAAGGACAAAAAAAACCCCCCCGAACTGTGAGGAAAAAAAAAAAATTAAAAAAAAAGAATGAACTTTCCCCCTTGCCTATCCACAGTATAACCGAGCTCCTGCCCTCTTGCTGGTTTTCCCTTTTGCCTTCTTTGGCTTCCTTTCCTTTTTTTTCCCGCTATTGCTAGGGTAAAATATATTTAGATATACTGCTCTCTACCCACATTCCTCATACTGTACACCCACCCGCCCAGTAGGGAACAGTTACCTGGGTAATACGGGTAGGTCGACTCCGTTCCAGCCCTTTTGTTCCCCTCCCCCTCCAGCGGGCCCCCGCAGCACGGCCCCAGCAGCTGATTGGTAGGGTTTAGTTCATCCCATGCTCCCAAGCTCTTCCTCTTTGCTCGACACATTTCTTATCCGCAGCGCACAGATATCCATCCCACCAAAACACCTTCTACTGGTAACAGCAGCAAGGAAGCAGCAACAACAAACATCGACTCCAGCTGGCCGAGTGACTTGCCTTCAAGCCAAAGGCAACAGAAGCAACATTGAGTGCACATAGCAAGACTTTCGACTTTGCATCTAGACAAGTCGGCCAATCACAGCTACGATCCTTCCATTGGAGCACCCTTTAATTCACAGCCAACACGGCGTGGGGGATCAGGTCGTAGTGGAGCGACTGGTTAGCAGATCACAGGAAAGCTGGACACAGAAGCCATCATTATCGGGGGGGGAGGGTCGACCAACAATCCAACGATCTGCGAACCATTTGCCGAACTACCCTGACCGGATAGCCTGCTGCTTTTTCGGCACGCCCCATCCCATATCTACATATCAGACGTGAAAAAATAATTTGTGGGTAAACCAACCGACCCGTTCTACGTTTTTTTTTCTGTTCGCTCACACCTACAAAGGGATTCACAAGCGGGTATTCCAACCTCCTGCGGTGGCGAGATTGGAAGAGGAGAAGAAAGAAAGAAAGAAAGAAAGAAAGAGGACAGGGGCTTTTACTGGTCCTTTTTTCCCCCCCACGCCTTCCTCGGAGCAACGCGGCTTCCCGGATAGCAAACGCAGAAAAACTCGTAGGGTCCGGATCTGAGGTGGATTTTGTGGCTCGCTGGTTTTGCATTACCGCTACTGGAATTGAGAAGGAAGTCTGGCTCAACGATAACTAAGAGGAGTAACCCTAGGGGTTGAGCTGCAGGGATTTGGGGATAGGTCAGAGGTCAATTGCGGAGAGAGGCAAGGAGAAACTTTGATAAAAGAAGGAAACAAGATAGACCTCGATATTTGGTGCGCCGCTCTTCGTATCATATCTCTGGCATCTTTGGTCTGTGAACCGCGGGTATCTGTTAGACGGGAGTTTCGGCCCTACTGTTTTCCGAAGATCGATCTCGAACACTCGGAAAAAAAAAAAAACACAGATAAGATACAGAATTGTGGAGGCCTTTTTTAGTGGTAAGATTTTTTTTTTACCTTTTTCCTTGTCGACGTGTTCTGTTTCCTTTCCGGGTGACGCTGGCCGCTTATGCAGCCGGACGGGGTGCCCGGTTCCGAAGGTATTGGCACTCTATTTCAACCTACGTTTAGATTTTCTTAGTTGTTGGGTCACTTCTCATGCTCGCCTCGTTCCTACAAATTTCATAAAGATCGTATCATTTACCATTCACTTTGCTGTACATTATACAGAAGAATATTTGCAAGACTAACAGTCCTTCCAGAATATTTCGAGGTCTCGTCTACGAAACCCCATCTGAGTTTTGTGGGTAAGAGCATCTTTCCCATCTCTATCAATGTTTGTAGGGAAAGATAGAGAGGTCGAATGGGGAAGAGAGCCTTAAGTCTAACTTAAATATTGCTAACTAGGTCGAGCCTTGTTGTTGCCCTGGCTGTGCTACTAACCGATTAGTTTTTGCAGCCGGATCGAGCGAAGGGGCTTGATATCCTTTCCTCGGACCTTGAGGGATTCACCATTTTCATTACATTTGAGGAGGAATATAGGTTTCCCTTTTTCAAAAAAAAAACTAGATGACCGATTCAACACGCCGAAGCCGGCCACAATCATCCTCCGGCCAGGGGTCGAGATCTAGATCAACCTCTCGATGTCCAAAGCTGACTACCTCCTCGTCATACCCGTGTATTCCACTCCTGTCCAGTAGAGCGGCCACTTCAAGCCCGCCCGCAGTAACTTCAGCTGTTGCATTCGGGTCTACCAGCGCAACGTCTGCTTCACCCAGCCCTATTCCTTGCATACACAGTGCTGAAACAATTGAGGACGATAGCCCTCGGACACCTGGGTCTATACTGGAGCGGCCCTATTCAGGGTTTCCATGGGGCCTTCATTTTAAGGAGCAGCCAGTTATTCTCGACAGTTGGACACAAACCCCCACCGGAGAACCCACAAGTGCTAAAGCCAAGTCATCTGTTCTGCCTCACCCTCCGCTACCTCATACTAGGTCGGACCCAACACATACTGCCGTGAGGACCAAAAGGACCCCTTCCCGCGCTTCACCAAAGTCATCATTGAAACTGAAACTACCACCACCTCCTCGTATGGCTGATGGTTATGGACTTGCCCTTTCAAGTGCACAACAGGACAACCGAGCTGAAGGTGAGGGAATGTTCATTGCTCAAGAAAATCACCGCCCGAGACCATCATTGCTTGGAATTGCTTTCCCCACCACTCCCGACACAAGTGTAAATAGTATGCCCGTTATTTGTGCTGGAGTTAGGGAAGGGAAAAGAGCGGGGCATATCGATTTTAGGGGTGGTATGGGCTCAAACCATGAGGTTATTGGGGCAGGTGGCGCTACAGCAGCACTACTAGCCGCGAATCCGCATCTGGCTCCGGGTGGATTGGCTCCTCTTACACCGCCAGATGATAACGGGGTTCTTGAATGGAGGGGGGAAGGGATGTCCGAGTTACTGGTCCCGGTCATTCCGACTGCCCGAGCGAAGGATCCTTCCTGTGCCGTGGCTTGTGATAACGAGGACACAAAACCAGCCCTACCAAGAAAAACCCCAACCGGAGGGCGAATAGAGGTATTAAAAAGCCCAGAGGAGGCCGAGAGAACAGCCAGAATGACATCTGGGGACTCCGCCGGGACAACTGAAACTAGGCGGGAAACCATAGATGAGAAAGAAGATGCTTCTGTGGACAGATCAGAGGATAACAGTGATAACGAAAGCATAGGTCATGAGGATATTGTTGAGGAAGGGTGGTTAAAGGGCGCTATGACCTCACTTTGTTAGTACTTTCTTTATTTGCCTAACTTGCTTTGCCGTGGCTAACAGGGGGACAATTGTTACTGGGATAGTCGACCGCGCTCTTTCCGTGCAAATGACTACAGAGGCTGTTCGAATGTTATCTTACACCCTTCCCTGTCCTTTGCCTACAACTTCCACGGATTCGGCAACCCCGACTCCCATTCCTAGCAATTTAGGCTCAAATCCTGACAGGCTTCCAGCATCCGCCGCTGCTGCACCCGCCGTTGCCGCAGCGGCTGGCCAACAATTCTCGCCAGCCATCACTGCGAGGTGCCATTCTCGAGCACAGGCGGGCAGCGGGTCCTCAACTCCCAATGGGTTGATAGGGGCGGACGATGGAATAACAACCGCCCTGCATACCCTTACTAAAAACATTCAAAGGCGTTGTTCCAACGATGGGGCTAAAAGGGTTTATATTCATGTTTCTCATGCTATATCACCTGGCATTCCACTTAACAGGCTTCCTTCAACTCCCCCAGCCGGCGGGTACGTCGGTAGTCCTGGCGGCTTTTTTGGTGGGGGATTTGATATTTCTCCTTCGGGGTGTGCGGGTGGAGGAGGAGGTTACTTTGCACCTACTGTTTTCAATAGTATTGTTGTTGCACCCGAGAGTGTTCCCACCGCCGCTCCTAGCATGTCGTTTCACCGCACGCCTACGATCCCGCCGCCGAACCCCATATTACCACCGTTCAGTCTTCACATGACACTCCTAGAGCGATACATCCCACCGACTTCAAATGCCGAGGATCTTAGCATGTTTTCTACACAATCATCCGTGATTCTTGACCGATTGCACGAGCTTTCTCCACATGGAGGAAGTTTATTATTTATTTATCCAACAAAAACTGGTGCCAAACACTTTGACAAACAATATTTGGGCCCTGTATTGGATCCGCTTTTGAGGAAATTAATGGTTCTTTATATGCTGCGAGAAGACCTTTTGTGGGGTATTCGGAACATGGCTGCTATCGAAAGGATGAACGAATTTGAGGGATTACGGTGGAAATTAGATAACTTTTGTACGAGGTTTTCAAATGCCATTAATGATAACTCGATGTGGGGCAAGGGTGGTACAGGTTCTCAAGCGTCGGGATTGCAGCTTGATTCGAGCTACCCGAAAACTCGTGTGCGGTTGGTGCACTCACAGAAGGCTATGATTCAATTGAACGACAACAGTTGGCGGGAGTGGTGGTCTCAACAGGAACAGCTGAGAATCAGAGAGGCGGTAAAGCGGCACTTTTCTAGCCTGCAGCCACCCGCAGAAGCCCAGACTCCTGCATCGCCAGGCGCTTCTGGCCCTCACGGATCACATCACGCTAAATCTGCATCAATGTCGTCTCCGAAACTTGGAAGTCCTCCCTCTATGGCACAGGCAGCAAAGGCTACGACAGCCTCCTCGACGCCATCTTCACCAACGGTGTCATCATCCCCACAGTCACAATATTCGTTTGGATATGGCGCCCCTGGTGACCTGGCGAGAGAGGTTCTCGACGGTGTAAGGGCTCCTGCTGTACGGCCTTCATCAAGGGGGATGAGTGAAGCAGTTGTGGCCAGTGCTCTTGCGGGGCCCGGAACTTTTGGGGTTGGAGGTGTTGTGGGTGACTATGAAATTAGCAGTGTGCCCGGTGATAGACGCGTTAAGGAGAGGGGAATTGAAGTGGGGGTATTTGTTTTGCGACGGGAGATAGTTGCATAAGGATGGCCGTAGTGAGATTGGTCGGGTGGTGGCTTTGGATATAATCTTTTTCTCCTGCTGCTTTTGGCGGGTTGTACTGCACACCCTTGTTTTTCTTATTTCCTCTTCCGCCTGGTTTTCATTTCGATTTTCCCTAGAGTCTCCTTTCACAATGTTTATTTTCGCTTTTATTTTATTTTTCTTTTCCTTTTTTTCTCTTTCGACTTGGTATTGCAAGGGTTTGGCAGACTATAAAGCCAGAAGGATGGAAGATGGAAGGAGAGGAAAGGTCACGGGAAAGGAAACATAACAATTTCAAACCGCCGAAGTGGTAATCGGATATGCACAAAAGAGGCAGGATGCACGCACGCGCCGATCTCCACCTAAATCCTTGAATTACGAGTTTTGAAAGACTCGGAGGGATACCCCCCTCCCCCCAATTTAGAAATATTCCAAAGTCGACAAATGCATTCATGCATTATCGCTAAAGGTGGACATAATTATTTCCCCCTATTTCGTCTTTCTATCACACCAATTTCTTCTCTCCCCACCCCAAACTCTGTTTCTCCATCATATATTCCAAAAGTTCTTCCTTCTTTATTCACATTTACTCATACATCTACCCCTTCTTTTCTAGATACAAAGAAGCCAGAGGGAGTTGGCATACATACATACATACATAAACTCGCATTATACGTGAAATCACTTTCACAATCTTCCTATTCACTTTGTCATTATAATAATATTATATATTTGTTCAGGCCCTTCTTCAGGCTGGTGGGATTAGGGGAATTGCAATGGGCGGTATTTATCTGCTTGCTTATTCAATGCGCTTTTTTCTTTTTTCTTTTTTCGACTTGTTCATTAGGGTTGTATGTAAGTATTCTTCTAGTAATTACCCAAGTATCGCAAGGGTGGCGGGGGTTTTTTTTTCCTTCCTTCCTGTGATGCAACACGGTATATACATATTGTACTGTATGTACGCAAATGTTTAGTAAGGGGGGGGGGGGAATACAGACTAAAATATACTTGAAATTGGGGTTTTTCGAATAGTGACCGCAATTTCCCAAATCTTATCATACTATGACGAGCTTCAAAGAGGACTATGGGAAATGGCCAAGTGTGTCTAAAGTATACACTGTATGGTTTTTTCCGGGTTTTATCTGCCCTATTTGAGAGGTGGGAGCTACGATATTTGAAGTACATATTCGAGGCCATCATTCCCATTGTATATATCTTTTGCGTACTGCATCATACAAAAAAGAAAGAAAAAAACCCTTACTTTAGTCAGTACAGTACAGTACGGTACCATAGCACTCACTACGAAGTGCGATAAATGTCGGTCACAGTCGGGCAGAAGAAAAATCTGAAGAGCCATGTACGATATGTTCTGGAAGAAATTTGGGTTGATGTTTTGTTTTACTTTTTTCGTCTTTTTTTTTCTTGGAATAAAACCCGTTGGATTTTGCTGCTGTTGGGTTAAAAGGCTTTCCAAATTTAGCGGCGTTTTGGCTTTCTTTCTTTCTTTGTTTTTGGATAGTGCGTATGGTATCATATTTTAGTGCGAGTATTATTAGATGTATGATAGGTATGATGGGATGTTCGGTCCGAGTGAGGGGTTGTGATTTTGTTGAGAATTTGGCTAAGGAAGGGGACGGGGAAGGGGGAACAGAAAGGGTAAGCAGAGGGGGGAGAAAGGATCGTAAAAATAGTTGGGAGTTTTGGGTTATGTGATATATTTAAGTTGGGTGATTATCTTTTTTTTCTTCTCTTCTTTTCTTCCCGAAATCACTTTCTTGCTGGGTGGTTGGTTGGCTTTCGTGGTAATAGGTGTCATTCACGGATTTAGTCATGAAGTGGCGACCTAGAAGACTACGTTTGAGAAGGGGTCTTTTTTTCTCTCTTTCCCTCTCATGGTTTTCGTTCTCCTAGGAAGGGCTGTCTCGTATCTATATACATACTAAACCTTTGAGTGAGTGCGTACTATGATACTTGGACAACCTTATCGGTTATTGGAGTCACCGGCCCTCGGGCTACCGGGGGGGGGGGGGGGGATTTAGGGGGGGTTGTTATGGAATTAAATAGGAATAAGGAAAATGAGGAGAAGAAATAACTATCATACTACAGGAAGGATTGGAGATAGTCATTGATGTAATATTAAAAGGTGGGGGATATTCTGGGTCCTGCTCTAGGTTTGGCTTAAATTCTTGTATTGCGTGATAGAGGAAAGCATCTGAAAGCGGAGGGTGGGCTTTGCGCTGTAGCCTTGTAAAAAAGGGGGAAAAACGAAATGAGTGCTCTAGACAAGCGGGGGGATTTCACGGGAGTGGTGTTCGATGTCGAGTGACTTGTACTCGAGTAGTGAAAATGATCTATAGACTGGAGCTTTAAAAGGTGTGCTTAATAGAATATGTTGTTATAGTACTTCTTAGAATTGGAGTTTAATAATTCTGGGGCAAAGGATATGCGAGTTCCGCAGGAGCTCGCCTGGGGTTGTTTTTAGTTGGCAATGGGTCAATACTCTTGGCTAGTCGAGTGATGACATGTGAACAAAGCAAACTTTAGAGAAATCAAAGGAAGATAAGAGCATTAACTTTCCATTCCTATTTTTGAATGAGATAAGAGAAGACGCTGAAGGATTTTAGGTTTATCTTGGGGGTATGATAAATCCTATGAGGGGGTTTTATCTCCTCAATTTTATAGAGGAATTGGTGTTATACTTATTGCCTGGATTAAATATTGGGGAGACCTTATTCCATAACCTTTGGTATTATGGTATCAGATCCTTTTGAGCACCGAGACATAGAAAAAGGGCATTTCTCAAAATGCACTGGAATGGAATTGGTCTTGAAAAATAAGGTACAGTATCATGAATAGACGGTTAGGAAAGCGGGATACCCTAGAATCTTTGTCTAGTCCTTCACGGTTCAGTTACCTAAAGGTTCTATCGTCGCCTTTAAGTCCCGAGCCTAAACCTTCCTACTTGATTTATTATAAACGCTTGTTAGCCTCCCCTTTTTTTTTCCCCTCTCTTTTTAAAAGCCCTCTTACGCATCAATCCATTTTAACGGCCGTTGACTACGGGCCATGTGAGGGGTTTCCGGAGCAAGAATTCCGACGACTAACGAAGTAAGATGAAAGTGTGTAAGCCGATATCCACTCGATTTCTCAGAGTGGTCATTGCTAACAAGTTTCTTGGCACACCTAAGGGACTGACCAACCACAAGGGCAGTAAGTTATTAGAAGACCACGAGTCGAGTCTAGTTATCATAACGATATTGTTGGCATCCCAGGGGTGATCGGAAAAACACCTGGGAATATGATACGATCCGATCCAGCCCCACTAAATTGTCACAATACGTCACCGGAATTCCCAATATGTGACTTCTTTCCTTTCTTTCCCTTTCCCTTACTATACTCTCCAAGGCGCGCTACCCCGACACCTCAATAGCTTGGAAAGGATATGCGCGTGAAATATCCACGCAAAAAATAACACATCGCAGTGGTGGTCAGCTAGGCGCCACGGCTTGCCTATAATATAAGATCTTTAGCGATCTTCTTTCAAGTCCAGGAAAGCTGTAGGAAAACGCTCATCGCCGAGGCTTCTATTCCGGAAATTAGTAACGGTTCGAGAAGTGTGGTGTTCTATATATCGCCAGGGGCTGGGGGGAGGGGAGGGTCGAAGGAAAGATAGGATCGAGGGAGAGATAGGATCGAAGGAAGGGTAGGATTGATATGCATATCTTGTATCGCACATCACAAGATGTGTATATATCTATGCTTTTTTTCCTTTCGAACCGAATGAGACGAGTGGATGTGGGTGGGTGAGGGGATGATCTGTTAAGATATATACCCGTTGGGCATGTATTTGCTAAACACAACTTTGTTGTACTGTACCTATCCGAGTTTGACATACATGTGCAGTGCGTATATATATATGCACTACACAGTATCGCCCCCCGGGAGATTTGGCTTATCTAGACTCTCGGTACTTAGTGATAAGTTACTGAACAGGGGGCGGACGGCACGTTAAACCTTTTGGTTGACAGGTTGGGCAAACAATGGTAAGGGAGGGAGGAAGGAGATGAACCGCATATGCCTCAAGAGAGGCGAGAGGAGGACCCCTGCTATACATACAGTACCTGTCGCCAAAGGCTACCTGTCACCTTAACCAGTTTTGCACAATGTGGGGACCTTGAGGACAATGCGCCTAGGGTTCTGATAAGGCGGGGAGCATTGGGGATGAATTGCGAGCTCTCGGGAATTTCTTGACTAGGTTGTGTGTAGGGAGAGGGATAGTAGTAATTGGTTTTAGGACCATGGGAGGGAACGGGCTGCGCGGTTTTGCCTGTCAAAGGTTGCCTTGATGAAGAGTTAATTGAGGGGGATGACCCACGGGCCACGGAGTGAGCAGAAGAGACCCATGGTGCTAATATGGGGTCTAGTAGAGGCAAGGGATACTTACTGCATATTGGAGGCAAATTATAAATTTGAGAGAGTATCAGAAACTTCACCAGTCCTAACGAATGCTAGAATATTGTCTTTGTTCGCTCACAAAGCACCAGGTGTGAAGTGCCGAACACAGAGACCAACAATTTGTACCGGTACGGCAAATTATCTGTGCGTACCTGAGCGTCCATACTAAATTCAGACTCAAATGCTCTGGTACTTCATGCGGGTTACTTGTAAGTGCCGACAAACATATACTATGGTAATGGGGGTAATGGTGAACTCTGGAATTCCTCCCAGAGGTAAGGCAAAGGCCGGCAAAGTGAGAAGGGAATTTGTTTTGCTACTGTCATACGAGTAAAGTCGGCACTGTTCCTCGGGTCATCATGCCTTGACCACATCCTCATAGCTCTACCTTTAGAATTGAAATGTCTACTATTACTTGGGTAAACTCCAGCAGCCACCCCTCAAGGACCACCTTGCAAACCTCGAGGCCAACCCCCCTTATGAGGCGGCGCCTCACCATCAACACCTGACCCCCTGCGAGGATCCTCACCTCCAACATTCACGCCAACGGCTAAGATTGCTTCGACATAACGGCAGCGTTTAGATGAGATCGCCAATCGGAGATGAAGCCGGTAAGAGAGCCACACGGCTGATCTCCGGCAGGCAGGCTTCGAGAAGGAGCTAATTAATTCGTAGCTATCCTAACTAGTCCTAATGCAGAGGGTTCAGAAATCGCAGAGCTGGGCACGGATCTTAGGTGTAATAATGCGGGGCTGCTTGTGGAGATCTTACGTCTGGGGTTTTTAAAGTACTCGTAATGTCCAAGCATTTGTAAAAAAGAACTCTTGCATGCCGATCTGACCCAAGAAAAAGGGCCAAAGTTTGGCGGTATATAATACAATGGCAGTCCTTTTAAAAAAAACTCTTCGAAATTACCGGTAGTAATTGATTGCAATTAGGTTATGAGAATTGCGTTGGAGCAATGTTTAGATTGGTATTTTAGCAATGCACACTGACTTGATGTAAGCTGCAGAAGAAGAGGTGCTAATGCCACCGTGCTATGGAGCCGATCGTGTATGGTCACTTGGGGCTACGGCATTGTACTCGGATTTGAAACTTTGATTTGTATGAACCTATATCCTATCCGATCCCCGACGAGCAAAACTCTAATCCCAAACCGTGATACTAGACCCATGTGTTCTCCCGGAGACCCATGAGAAGAGAGGAGAGAAAAAAGGAAATAAAATAAAGATATAATAGAAGAAGAGTAATAAATAGGAAATCTATCTAGAAAATGAATCATAATGTAAGAAACTCTACAGCAACCTCCGACCAAGAAATCCCCGAACCCTATTCCACGCCCTATCGGCACCAGACCTCAAAACAACTTTTCCCTCTTCCGGGACCTCTACCTCTGTCTCCGACTGAATCGAGCTCTCCTCCGATAACAGCGACTCTACGCTAGCGCAGTTCGGCCCGGTTCTCGGCAGTGACTCCGTGGAAACCATATTCCCAGCGCCTCCCCGGCCAATGGAGTAGACTGGCGCACGGTTCTCGCGTATAACCCTTTCCTTCTCCAATTCCTCATCGAAGAAGAAAATGGCGCGTTCTGATTTATGCCTGATGTTTCCAGCACCGCCAATACCGGTTGAGAAGAACTGTGAGGAAGAGGGGGAGGGGGAGGGAGAGTCGGGATGAAGGGACGATGGGGGGGTTGTTAGGGAAAAGGTGATGCGGCGGTAGTTACTGCCCCCTTTGCGGGACATTGCGTGGAAGTATAATCCCGTCGAGGGCATCGTTATGTTTTGGGAGAGGTTGAGAGACATTATAAAGTTAAGGTTTTGCTGGGGCGAAAGTTATGAGTTAACGGAGTGGATGATATTAGAATAGAGGTTCCTGCGGCCCGACCTTAGGGGGAAAATATATGTAGAAGAAATTAGGGTAGTTAGACTTTTGAAGATTGGAATTGTGTTCTGGTAGAGTTTTGCCAGTCTTTATATCCACTCGCTTATAGACTAAGCCTTACTATACCAACTTAGTACCAGAGGTATATATCTCGAGACGTGCATATCGGTGTGTTTAGCACTTTGATGTACCTAGCTTTGCTCGCCGGGGTAGTGGTTTTGTATAGCCGGGGACATGGCACACTTTGCGGGTCGGTGAAATTTCCTCCAATGGTATTCGGCACAAGAATCCCCTCAGAGGGTCAGGACTTGACAGCGAGGCTAATCCTCGAGGATATCTTGGCTAAATTATGTCTGAGGGGAAAAAAGGGGAATTTTAATTTAGGTTCGAATTGCAGTCAACTGACACTGACTTGAATTGAGAAACAAAAATGATGGCGGTTGAAAATGCGAAACAAGCCAAAAAGGGTTAGTTATCGGAGGGACGCGCGATGGGGTTTTAGTGGTCGAAAGATAGCTTGGACAAGAATTAGTTGATGAGGATGGCTTATAGGAGAAGTGGGAGGGTGATATTTCTTTCGAAGAGGGGTATAATAATGATGATGTGGGATCAAATTGTGATGAAGAATAGTCATAAAGTGTTGTGGGAAAAGGATACGTTCTCGGGCTCAACACGCAAATGGAGCATAGCAAACTTATTTTGCAGTAACACCTTGGACTCGTTTTCAGTATGATATCAACAACGGGTATATGTCGAGGTGCTTGCGAACTCAGATATCGCCCGTGAAAGCATTGGGGAAGCTAAAGGAAAAGCGAAGCCGCTCCACCTAACTGTATCGTGACGTTGGAACAGCTCCTAGGATCATCAGATCCTACTCGTTCTTCTGCTCTTCGAGCACACTTTGGTTGCCCTACTTCTGTACGAGTAATTGAAGCATCTGGTATGCCAGAACCCTCGCAGACACCCTCGAAGACAATTTCTGAATCCTCTAGAACTAAACGCCCCCTTGTATCGGATACCACCCCACCCGATATAACTCGCTCGGAACTCCGCCTGCTCACTAAGGCCATTATAACGTTAGCCTGCCCTTTAGTTAATAGTGAAAAGAGGAGTGCTTCGATACCCCGCATTTCTGCCTTGTCAGTGTGGAGTAGGAAGGATAGTTGTCGTTTCTCTATATGTTCGGTAAGCCGGCCGGCCACCAGGATATTTCCTCCGAATGCCACTCCCGCCAGCCGTCCCCAACGTTGTTTTGAAAGTTCGTTAGGTCAACTATCGGCGGTTAGGTCTCTGACCTTTTCAATGGGAAACAAAACACCCTGGGAAGGAATAGCGCTTAGCTAACACAGATGTGGGTAATTTCCTTAACTTGTTCAGCTAGGCCAATTGTGGTCTAGCCCCGCCTGTGATCCGAGGGTGGATTGCACGAGTTCCCATGGTAATCTTCAAGAGAAGTAATAGCAACCAGCCCAGCTCAAATGACTAATTCTAGGGTTTCAGACTGGGGGTTTTTGTGCCTTCTGTACTTTTTCAGTCTTCTTTTTGGTCGTTCTAGATTTTATGTTTCGGTGGGGATCCGTCGAAGGATTAATATGTTACTAGGTGGCCCAGAATCTAGAGGCCCAGGGAGTGATAAGCCTAGCCAATAACTTGGACTACGTGAGGAGCAAGTGTAAGCCAAGCCTGGGGATATGGTAGGTTTCTGAGCTATGATGGGTGGTATTACTTGTATGATAATATTATGATAATTATTATGATAGGGTAACTCTACACTTGCCTTTATGAGGAGTTAGCATCATACTCTTGCAGGATATCACTCAAGTCACTCTTCTGCTTTCGACTAGAGAGAGGTTTGGGTCAACCTAAAAATTAGGAAAATATTAAATTGTTGCGGGGGCTTGAAAGTCACCCGTTCTGAGCTCTAGCTGAACTCTTTGCTAGAATTGCATATCCTTCGGTCAGGGTGCCTAATAGTAAATTATTTGGCACCCCCAGAGACATTACGGCCCAAACCAAAGCCCTGCACTTTGTGGGCTTCTTGCAGATACTATAATGGAGGGCTAAGGATACCCCCGCCTGAAAAATTCCCTTAACCACACCGACTTACACATACAATTCTGGCCCCCATAGTCTGTTGATGTTAACGAAAGAGCATGTCGTGGACGGCGCCATTACAGCATTTATCCTAGAGCCTCGGGAGATCACACAGACTCCATGTGAACAAAATCTATTCGCAAACCTTTAACAAAGATTATAACGACCCAGAATTCCCGAGCATAATTCAGGAGAGCGAGGAGGCTCTTCCCATTGATGAGCTTCATACAGTACCCCTAAATCGTGTTAAGTTAGCAGTTGGTACGGGGGTGATCCTCGTGGGTGCCGGGGTTGTGTAGTTGCGTCCTAGGGTTTGGATGAACCCGGAGCAAGACTCTGCATTCATGTGCTTCTCGTTATAGCCTCGGCCGCGGGTGGGGAATGCATCAAGTCATTCCATCCACCACAGCCGGTCCCAGCAAATCACCTTTCTAATCTTACTCCAAAATTTAATAATGGCGTTGCTAAGACTTTTCGGATGTTTTTAATCGCCCCCTAGGGGTCTAGCACTAGATGAACTCCCCTCAAAGCCGGTCTCAAACTAGACTTGGGACTTGAGGGGCGCTGGTTCTCGATAGTTCGGGCTCAACTAGGGTTCTGTGGAATCTGATGCCTGGGTGTGATTAGCTATACCGTTCCTACTGATGCAAGTATGGTGCCGGCACCTTAGAACCAACCCTCAGTCTCACGCCGAACCATGGACACTAGTCCTAATACGGCAGTATATCACACCTAATTAGGAATTTTCTTGGCTAATTATTCAGCAAAACCTTTTTTCCTCATACAAGTCTCACAGTCCTCCTTCCCATACAAACTTTGAAGGCCTCTGCAGCCCCAACTAGAGGGTTAAAAAGAAAATCCCTCTGTAGATATGTTCTAATAACTAATTAGGAAAGCTTTATAGAAGGAATTTTAAAAATTCTATCTATCGGTGCTATTAGTGTTGGTTGAAATATTGGTCGATATTCGTTGTCAAGAGGGTAGGTTCTAAGGTGCCGGCACCATACCATAGTGCGCTGTTGACAAAAAGCCAGGTAAGATAATGCAGGGATTGGCTTCCTTCAAATTAAACCAGACATTATATGTACCAGTACTAGCATACAAGCCTTTGTGTAACCATTATATCGCGGCCCCTCAACTCCGTTTCCTCCTCAAATTTTGTTTCTGGGCTACGCAGGTTGGTACTAGATCTACTAATAACGATCTAGCTAAAAACACGACACATTCACAACAAATTATCGCTTGTTTCGTACTAAGTTAGCTAGTATGATTGACACCTGCTCTGCATAGCTCGGAAACCGAATTTGAGGAAGAAACGGATGTGAGGGTACCGCGATATGACAGGAGTCAAGAAATTCTTACTAATCTACTCGAGTATAATACTGAGAAAAAAATCAATAAAAGTTTCCCTTTGAAGGAAAACCTATCATATAATTCTTTTCCCTAAAATCCAATAACTTTGTTTGGTAGGTACTAACTCAACTAAAGGGGCTTAAAATCCCTATAACAACGCCTTCTATTGTTCGATACAGGGCCTAGGCGGGGGTTGTTTGTTTGCGTCGAAATTCTTCACTTAATTTTTTGTCCTCCTTGCTACCCTAATTAAATCTAATAAATCTCAAAATCTCTTCTTGTAGTTATGATCTTTTTTTTGAATTCCTCTAGTGAATTCTGATCCCCTCCCTTAGCCAACACCAATAGTCTCCATCTTCTGTAATAAGGTATTAGGACCCCGTGACAGAACTGTCACGATTTCTCACTCGCAGACTTAACTCCTGATTAAGAGCAAGGATTATCTTGGGTAGTGGTACGGCACTCTAGAACCTAACATGAATATAATTATAAGGGAGAGGGAAAGAGATCTTTGGACCAATGCGGTCCTGAAAGCTGCATTATCAGTGTTCGATATTGTTTATATGATACAAGTAACTTTAGCATGGCTGCTGACATGATATAATGCGCACTGCAAGACAGACATCCATGCCAGACGCATTGAGTTAGGGCTAGGTTGTTAGCAGGAGGGTCACATGGGGGGTGAATTAACCCTATGATATAAAATTCAATATAAGTTAACTCGAAACTACGATCCCGACTAACACCATTACCACCACTTCTTCCTAAATACTCTACTAACGCTTCAAAAATGACCTCTATTCCCCCTTCAAAAGGCATCAAGCCCATTCACTCCACAGCCCCACATTTCCTCTCCCAGCTCCTCACAACCCTCTCCACCCTCCCGCATCCAGTCCCCGATGCCCAAACCCTCACCACTGCCCGCACAATTCTAACCCACCACCTCCCACACACCGGCCTGGGCCTAGAATCTGTGGCCCAACAACTCCTCTCCCTCTTACCATCCTTCACGAGAACAACCGCACACTACTACGCCTTCGTGACCGGATCCGTCACACCGGCAGCGTATCTGGCCGACCTCCTCGTGTCAACAGTAGATGCGAATGTGCAAGTGCATTTACCTCAGGACTCGCTGGTCACCGAGGTCGAGGACGTGGCGCTACGACTGCTGTGTCAGTTGTTCCGACTGGACGAAAGGGAGTGGGCCGGGAGGGTGATCACTACTGGTGCTACGGCGGGGAATGTTCTCGGGCTTGCGTGTGGGAGAGAGGAGGTTCTCAATAGGAGACTGCACAAGCGGGGGGTGGGTGGGGGAGGGGGAGGGGGAGGGGTTGGTGAGTTAGGCTTGCTAGAGGCATGTGTTAGGGTAGGGGTTACAGGGGTGAAGGTGTTCTCGGCAATGGCCCATTCAAGTCTCCTCAAGGCAGCGGCGGTAGTTGGGATTGGGTGCAGGAGCGTAGTGGATATCGGGCGGGTGGAGAAGCCGTGGGAAATTGATCTTGCTAGATTGAAGGACGAGTTAGAGAGGGCGGAGGCGGAGGGGGTGGTTTGTATCATTGCGGTTAGCATCGGAGAAGTCAACACCGGGCGGTTCGAGGGAGGGATGGAAGGGATCAGAAAACTTGTAGACGAGTACGGCGCGTGGCTACACGCCGATGCTGCGTTTGGGATCTTTGCGAGGGTCCTCGAAAATGAGGGATCTAGCAATGGAGAGCTTGCGCAGGGCTTGGAGCTTGCGGATAGTATTGTTGGGGATGGACATAAGATACTCAACGTCGTCTGTCGCACATCCCCCCCCCCACCCATGCTACTCGCCCTTATGGATTGTCCTAACTCTACCCCCACTATTTAGCCATACGACTGCGGGTTCTTCTTCACCAGAGACCCTAGAGTTCTATCGGCAACATTCGTTAATGCAGCGCCATATCTATCCTCATCCTTTCCACCTGATGGGATACAATCACCCCTTAACATCGGCGTAGAGAACTCCCGCCGCTTCAGAGCACTGCCCGTATATGCTACCCTATGTGCCTATGGCGTGAGTGGATATAGAGATCTACTGAACCGCCTCATTGCACATTCACGGAACATAGCGGCTTTCATAGACGGACATGGATCATACGAACTACTCAATGGGCCGATAGAGGATATCTTCATCATTGTTTTATTCTCCGCAAAGAAAGACGAACTAAACGACAGACTAAAGATGGCTATTAATGATACAGGGAAGATGTATGTATCCGGAACGATGTGGAACAATAGGTCAGCAATACGCATAGCTGTGGCAAACTGGCAAGTGGAAAGTGACGAGTGGGGGGTTGTGAAGGAGGTGCTGTTGGAGCTTGCAAGGACGTGACAGACTTAGGTCACTGAAAATGAATGTTGTAAACTACCAAGCAAAGGCAAAAGAAATATCATAAAACCCAAAAGAAGGCCTCCCAATCTACCCAATAACCAAACACCGAACTTTAACGAACTCCTTGCCGGGGCTCCCCCTCCCTGCTTCTGGGACACTTAAAACCAGTATTCGGCGTCCTCCCCATTGCCACTCGCACCGTTATCCCAATACTCAATCAAAAGCACATCATCAATCCCCACCCCCCTCAAATACCACCACTCCTGCACGCCCCTGCCAAACCTAACATCCACCCTGGTGCCCTCATGTTCCGGATAAAAATATGCCTGACAGAATCAACATCTCCCCTCCCACAGGCCCCTTCCATTCGCCCGCGCCCCCAGATAGCCATACACGGGCACCCCGATGGGCTTCTAGGCGATAATGATCCTAGGAGAAGCTCCGATCCCCAACACTTCTTTCGTGGTGTCGGCGCTCGCGTCATACTGCGCAGGCAGACACCCTGCTTCGTGTGTCTGATCGACGCACGAAGAGTTTATCGGAGGTGGGGTTGAAGGCGGGCATTCAAAAGATCTGGCGTCTAGAGTGGAGCTAGTATAGATTCTTATCAACGGAGGCCGGGGATTAGGGCTTGTACGGGGTTGTGCCGAGGTTGGTTTTTAGAGTGCCGGGATGGGGGTGGTAAACGTGCAGCGTCATAGTTATATGGTGCCTGGCTGGTGGTAGTGGGGGGTCGGCAGAACCTTGGGGTTGCACAGGCGCTATGACTATTGTGTGGTTTGGGTATTCAACAGAAAAGGAAAAGAAAAAACCCGGTCAAGTTGTCCGGTCCCACAGAATTATCAAGCCATCTATCATACAACTGTAAAGCCGTGATAAATTAGGTTGGTGAAACAACAACTGCCAAGACGAGGGCAGCCGACAGTGGGGCGGGGGCGGTGTAGCTCTTATCTCTGGTGGCAGCAGGGGTATATGTAGGTGGCGGGCATTGGCACGCAGCACTTCATACGCCATCCCCACCGCCCGCAGTGCACTGCAAGGACTAGGCACGACGCAACTCCACCTTGGAGCGCACGTGATGAGGCGGGGTGGCTACCATTCTAATGCGAGTCACTTGTGAAGAGCTAACAGTCGTGGGATCTCATGCCTTCCCAATTACTCCTAGCTACCGGTAACTACCTAGAATTATCACACGGTATCAAAGAAAAGCCAACCCCCAAAGTCCGCAGCTAACCCATTCATCATGACCCATGCTAGTCAAACTTGTGTACACCAAGAATAAAAACAGAGTTTGGTTTTACCAGAAAAAAATGATAAAAAGATCACTCAAATGTCAAATCCCTCTCTGCCTCGAAACTCCACGTCTCCCCCCACTCCCCGGTGCGTCGTCTCTTGTTAGCTTCCGTCTCATGTTCCTCCCCCTCCTCGTCAAAGTCGGAAGAGGTTTCATAGTAATCTTCACAGTCATCACCCTCACTGCAATCATCATCAAATTCCGACCTGTGCCTTCGCCTATGGGAGTGCTGGGCTTGATGCCCACCCTCATCCTCAGACATGGTAAAGTCCTCCCTGTGGAACATCCATTCTGCACGTTTATCCAATCCAGCCGCTGAAAGAACATCCTCACGGTCAAGATACACAGTTGTGAAGTCATCGTAGAGAAGCCAAAGTCCCTGCTCCGGCAGGACGTTTTCCCAGACGAACCAGTTCCTTAGTAAGTGCTTGAGGCCACTAGCCCGATGGGATAGCCTCCCCAGCCAACGCGTAGAAGCCAGTGCTCCAGAGGGAATGTTCGTAAACCCAACAACCTTGTTACTCCCCCCTTCGAGCAGATCCCACACAAACAATTTGCCGGTCCGGCAGGCAGCGAAGAAGCGACCTCCGGGGGAGATGGAGATGTTGTGCCAGAAGCATAGCACCTGATTTGGCGTGCGCACCCACCATCCAGCACGCTCGTTGCGGGTGTCCCAGAGTTTCTTGCCGGACTCTAGTGCCGAGGACCAGTAGAAGTCGTCGAGGACCGTGAATGGGTCGTGCAGACCAGCGTCGTTATGGCTTGCTGCGGGAACCGGCGGAGGGTTTGGGGGTGGCGATAGTGGGGAGCCGGTAGTTGTTAGATCCCAGACCCAGTTGCAGTAGTCGTGCGAACCACTAATTAGTTTAGTTTCTGTCAATAAGAAGGCGTCTGTGTGGATGCGGGTGCAGCGGTTGCCAGCACCCATGGATTCGTCGGGGCCTAGATGGTTGTATAACCTACTCTGTATGGTTCAACGGACCAGTATCAGTACCACATTATTCCGATAAGGCAAAAAGGAAGTAATACCATCTTTTGATGCCGCATGAGGTTGTATTCTGCACTCATGTCGTGATGTCGGTGGTCCCAGTACAGACTCGGAAAGGATAATGTCCGGAGCATATCCCCAGTTTTTAAATCTACGACCCTAAATTCTCGGTCGACTAGCTCCTCGTTGGACTTTGGCGTTCGGATGTTCCAGCGGATTAGGGCTACAGCTTTGGTGCTATTCAACTTCAGGTTGCAAATTACGCAGTGCAAGTGTACGGTCGGAGGATAGTCCCCTGCGCGATCATACGTAAATAGTTGCTGCCAGCGGTAGACCGTTTTTTGCTCTCCAGGTAGCGGGACAGACGACGCTCTCATTTTACCTCGCTTCTTCTCTGACATAGATTCCGCGGTGGCTTGACCAGTCGAGTGACAGCCAGGGTATCCAAGTGATTCTAGACAAAACACGCGAGGGTCCTCCGGAGGATCCATGAGGGCTTCTATGTCATCACCACCCTCCCCACCGCCATGAATGAATAGATTGAACACCAGTGTTCCTGCCCAGCTAGTGCATCGAGCAACGCTTGCTTGGGGATCGGCAACGTATTCGGGCAGGCAATTCAGCTCCCATGTTACATTCTCCTTGACCGCTGGCTTGGGATGAGCCTTAGCAGAGTTGAACGCGGGAATGGATGTTCCTCTCGCTCGTCGAACCTTGACAAGCTGATATCGATCCCCTTCAACTTCGTATATGTCCGGAGGAAAATACTCCACCCCCCTCGCACTCTTCTTCAAGCCGCCGGGCAGTCGAGCAGGCTTCTTTCCGAACGTCCCATATTCGTCCAAGGTGACGAAATAATCTTTCCCAGTCCTAAGGCTCAAACAAAGCGTATACCCCCCCTCATCGGGAAAAACATGAAACTGATCCGGCCCCGGTTGAGCGCAAACAAGTAACAACTTCTTTTTCCTCTTCTCGTCGCCATCTACCACCGCCCTCCTAGCCTGCTCATCTTTCCATAGTATAGCAGGTACGCACTCCTTACCACCAAACGACTCGACGCCACCTTTTCCACCGCCCTTCTGCTTAATCAACCCGTTCTCACTGCGCATAAACACACCAACCAGATTCCGCCAGCTGGTCTGGTGAGACTCCTCTCGGCCCTGCACGTCGCAGAGATTCTCTGGCAACCAGTTCCAACAGAAGCGTGCTGCCGAGCGCCAGAACGTGGCGTCGACATGACTATCCATGAGAATCTCGTTGAACCGGGTGCATGTCAAAGAGATATACAGTAGAGTCTTTGCACTGTAAATTCTTAGGTAATCGGGCAATCGCGGAGGGTCAGACCCGTCGACTTTCATCGTTGCCGCCGCCGCCGCCGTCCCATTTTGATCACCCGACTGCGGCTGTCCGAGTTGAGGTTCGAGGCTTGTGAAGGCCGGAGCTGTAGCCCTTCGGGATATATGCCCTGAGGATAGGTTGCGGCGGTGTTCGCACTCGGGGAACTTTGTTGGGGAGGTGAATGCGAATTCGAAAATTAGGAGAAGTATCTCGCAGGGGAGGTTCTGCAGGAATATCTTCTGATTGTCTTTTAGTTTGTCAGGAGTCGTGCAGAATACACATCTGCCTGACGAGCGCTTTTCGCTGCGTCGGCGCTTGGAGGAAGCCCTTCGAATTAGACCTCCTCCGCCCTCGCTCAATGGTGGGGTAGGTGTTGCCCCCGTTGAAGAAACTGGACATGATAAGAACGGTAACAGAAAGCCTGCACTATGAACGCTTGACCCAGCTCTCAGGAAGTCGGATTTCTCCTCCGAAAACCCTGGAAGCGGTTCTGCATGCCAGGCAATTTCATTAGTTTTATCACTATCGGTATGTCGCCTTTTCATACGAAAGTCTGGCGAGGGAGAAGGAGAAGGCACAGGCCTGCCCTCTTGCTTGCCGTCGGGGGTAAAGTCTGGCATGACTAGATCAAAACTTGGTTAGCCAAATTCTACTAGTAAAAGCCAAGTCCTGGTGTCAGATGAATATGCCATATCATACCTAACGCCGGAAGTCCTACCATATCTTCATCCGCCAAAGAGTACTCAAAATCTGTATCCATGTCAAAAATATCTCCATTTGTCCAGCCCCCACATTTCTCACTGACGGACCCCAACCCGCCAGGGCCAAGGCCATCCCGCAATTGCATTCTTGAGAATGGATAAGATGGAGAAACCGGTAGCTGCGCCGACGGCCCTCCCCCGACCCCAACCCCGGATTCCACCCCCCCGCTCCAAATACCGTCCTCGGCCTGTACCCTCTGAACCCCGTTATTCAAAGCGTCATCGCTCTCATCCCAACTCTGCTTGTCCAGGAACGAAGTTTTGGGGGACGTCGCATCTGCGCAAGATAGCAATGACCCTCCGCTCGCATCCTGCACCTCGGGCTCGTGCCCTGTCCATTGCTTGTAAGGACCGGACTGGGGCGGCACTATATACCTAACGTTGTCATCGCCAATCATATCGCCCAAATTTATCGATCATCTGGCGGTGCCTCACAAAATGGTTGGACAGATGGACGGAGTAGATGGATTATACAGCAGTGTTGGGAGAAATTTGACACAAAAAGAGGTCTTATGGAACACAAAGTTTTTAAAGCGGATGTATGACACCGGTATGTAGGACCGTAGTGCGCTCAAGTATGAGTGCCGTATCGATCTAACGTCAATAATAAATTACCGGTTAGTGCGATGTCAGATAAAAATTGCTTTTTTTTATTCCCTAATTGTGTTGTCTTGTCCTCTTCTTTTGAGTCGAGTAGGTCAGTCCTTTTTATCCTTTTCTGTTAGAATAAATTAGTGCTCTAACCTCGAGATAGTCCAGACCCGATAATACATACTGAAGGCTTTCTCGCACAAGCAATACATCTCTCCTCGTCAGCCTCACTTATTCTATGACAACCTACTCAGCCGCTTTGCTTCGCTGGCAAACACAAAAGACGCACAGTACTCGTACAGTACCATACATACATACCTCGGTCTGTAACAGAGTGATGGATGGGAGTACGGAAGGGGCTTGAAGGCAGGTAAGACAAGGAAAAAATCCGGGAACACAAGTACTCTTAATACGTAATCATTCCCAGCCCTTCATACCCCCGCTTCCCCTCCTCCGCAATCCCCACCCCAGGCCGGCCGGTGAGGGAAATACGGGGAGTTATTAACAGAACCTAGCCGCTTGAGGAAAGATTCTCGAAGCTCAAGCCCGAAGTGAGTAATTTATGTCTTATCTGCATAAGCAGGCCGACGCCCGACAATCCTCTTCTCCTTAGGACACGATGGAAGGAAGGGGTGTTGAGAGCGATGTAGGAGATGGCAGGCTAAAGATTAACTTACAATTTGTGCTTTTGGGAATTTTGCAATGGGCGGGTCCATGGAATCCATTCCCTTCCTCCGCTAATCCTTGCGATAGTTGGGTTTTTATTTATTCATTTGCCCTGCCGCCGGTGTTGTAATTCTGCCTTGAGAACTGCCTACTCCTCTGCCATCGATGCAATAGCATCCGAAACAAAGTGTCGTAGAATAACTCGAACTACTCACGAGTATGATACAGCGCAGCACTCACTGTGAGCTTTTTCCGACCTGAGCTCCTCCAAGAATACCACGAACCCCTCTACACCCCTGAGAAGGCTGTTTATTCACTCGTGAGAAAATCACTCCCTCCTTTTTCATCCGGATATATCGGGCCAGACTCCACGTCTGTGCTGTCAAAAGTACCGTACTCGTACCGTATTGGCTTGGATATCGGTAAGAGAAATATGTCTCAAGACGTCTAAGTTCCCTATTCCGATACAACCAGAGAAAATGCCGGCGAGGCGGGGCGACGCGTTACTTAAAGGGGAAACTTCGACGTCCTGATATTTCTGTCATTCAAGTTAATATGGTACAGTAGAAGACAGTTTGTTATATCACTCTACTGTACTGGCGAGCTACAGCACAGTACCCCACTGTACTGTACTGTGCATAAGCCGTCATTCGATAAACCTCATCTTAACACCTACTCAAGTGCAGTACTTCTGTGAAAGGGAAGAACCACCAGGCCAACCACATCAAGTTAAAAGCTACGATACAGGCACGCCACAATGCCCTTCTGAACTGTCCACCGCACGATAAATCTGTGTCTAGTCCCTCGGAAAATACCAATGAGCTATCACATTAATGTTAGTATTCCACCCACGAGACCACCGTATCAACAACCCACACAGTGCCCTTATGATAATCCCACCAGTCCCAAGCGTATTCTCCCATGACCCATCGCATCGCACCGTACAAAAATCCTCATAGATTCCTCGATGGCGCAGCCGTGGCTTTTGGCTCACCTCCACGCAAATAAGCCAGGATGGTGGCTACCCACCTTAACGAGCTACCCATCCAAGACTCGACTCGCATCATATGAACATTCAATAGGCAAATTAGTCCAATACAGCCCCAAGCTCCAAATCCCCATACAGGGACTACATAGCACAGATAGCCAGGGCAAGGCTGCACTGGCTAGCCCAACACAAGGGCTTAGTTCGCTTATAGCACTAGTGCTACAAGGCTGCTTTGGTCGGAAATTATCCCTCACTACAATACCTGTGCTCGTATTGTAAAGCACTGCCCAACGGGTCTTCGCTCCGTAAGCCCTAGGAAACAAATAAACAAATAGGTAAGCTCACATACCCAGGAACGAGTTTTAGGCAGGAATGTATGAGCACAGTATGGGTAGACTGCTTGAGTTTTTTTCTTATTCTATCCGCACGATGGTTGAGCACTGTGCCTGGGAATGGTACCCTGGCTGCTGGGGAGTGCTGGATGCGAGACAATATATTACAGTCAAACCTCGCTATCCCGGATCTCGATAATACGGATACCTCGCTGTCCCGTATGAAATGCTGTGAATTCAAAAAAAAAATTTATAGCAAAACTTGACCTGTTATCCCAGATCACTCGTTGTCCCGGGCAGATTCTTTGGATTTTGGTCATCCGGGATAGCGAGATGCGACTGTAAGGGCTAATATAGGAGAGAGTGGTTTTATAAACGAAGGTATGATAGGACGGGGGGGTGTTAAAGTGTTGTATTTGATTATACTCGTAAAGTGTCATATATTTGTGTGGAGGAGGGAGGTAGGTGGAATGGTGAGACGGTATCTTGAGGCTTCCATTCGACCACCAACGCTCCCAGCTTCCCAGATACACCCCAGGTTGACGTCTTCGCCAAGCCTCAATGTTCCGGTATGATGTCAAAAAAAAGACGGAAAGCTAAGATGCCCGCCAGAATAAAAACAGGGAAGCAGAATCCCTTAACTTATTTATTAGCAGAGGTAATAAATCAGAAGTAACGTTGAGCGACTCTCCAGATAAAACAGGTGAATCCCCATCATTTCGAGCTCTTATTTCTTTTTTTTCTTTTTTTCTTCCTCCCTCACTACTTAGATAAATCACACCCTACATTGGTTTATATAGTGCAAACTCGGGCTTTAGCTAGAAATGCGGGAGGGACATAAGATTGGTAAAACAAACCTCCCGAGTCCCGACAGATAGACTAACAGACATTTAGATATCGGAATATCCGCCCGAATGCTAAGCTGTAAGAAAGAAAAACCCCCACCCTAATATTCTATCAGCACAATCCTTGAGCTCTCGTCTTGGCGGTGATGCTTTATAAACTCGAAAAATCCGCTATGCACCTAGACATGCAGATAGGGATATTGAGCATTTGAGACACGAACTAGGACCAAAAAAAGCAGATTACAACAGTCGTTGAGCCTGGTTCAGACAAGCAACACTGAAACAATATAGCCAGGAGGCCAAGCTGAGTAGGGCGGACTAGAGAAAATATACCAGCATAGGTCGAGTACTGTACTGCTCACCAAACCATAGCATGCAGGGGGTCCGCAGCTAAGACCATGCCTGAAGAGTTTAGCTGGATAGCGGGTTTTTCAAGTTCATACAGAGGCCATTTGTCGGCAAGTTCGTTGCGGTCGCACCTGTCAGTGTCAGGCATTCAAAATATCACTCGCACCCAGCACGAACGGTCCCCTCTCCAAGACGTTCCTTACTAATTCCTCTTTTTTCTTTTTTTCCTCCCCAACTCTAAAGAATGAGACTAAGACATCGTAGGAAATGCCCTCCATCCAGCTTAATCTTCGAGTCGCTTGTAGGCGTTTTTAACTTTACCTTCCGTAGTATGATATATCTGCTGAAAGTAAGGGTGGTTTTTTACCCGAGAACTTTTTTATCTGCACTGTACCAAGGGTGAGAACAGTAACCCAGATACCTACTATACAAACCGCTAGTAAACCTGAGATATCAACCGAATAAGAGTCACAAGAGAATTTAGAAAATAAAAAATGATCTAAGGTAATAAGTTGGTTTGCAGTGTCCCAATTAGTCAGATTTCTAAAGCTCTCTAGGGGGTGATAGATTTTGTTGCCGAAGTCGCTCCTTAGACGTTTTCGGCCGCATCCTACTTAGGTGCCTAGATCCCCAATCTCACTGCCGGAAAGCTTGGGCACAAAAACTCCGACTATCACTGGTATTACTTTATGTTGAGACCAGGAATGATAGATTTAAAATCTGGAAGAAACCTCCAGAGTACCAGAGGCTATATCCAAAAGCATGTTTTCCTGCCCTAGCACGGCCAGGAAGCAAACTCAATTAGAATTCTTATAGTAGAACAGCGGGTATGAAATGACGAGGAGAGCTTCAGGCTGCGTAGTGGTGGGAGTTTTTACATAGTAGCTACCTGGGAGAGGAAGACATCTCATGGGACTTACACTGCTGATGGAGATTTGTGGGAGTTTGGTTCAAGTAGAACACTAGCATACAGAATCAGGTAATGAGCCTATGTAGTTGCATCCCTTTCAGTGGCTGAAAGGCCTCAAGTACACTTCGTGAATCGGCACTCGATTTTCCAAGAAATTCCCCAGGAAGACGCAATTCCCAAACTTAGCCCTCCAGAAGGCCTTTGTATGTAGTGAGTGATATGGGATAGCTTGGGCAGGTAAACAAAATGCGATAATAATTGTTCGGTAAAGACCTATTCGAAAAACAAGATTGTGAGGATACATCAGCTGTTTATAAGCATCTAAGCCAGCTTCTCCACCCCCCAACATAGATTTCCCATACACCTCAATCCACAAAAGACCAGATTAGATCACACGAAGTATTGAACGAGAAAACTAGCAATTCATATGATCTTGAGGTCTATATAACTCAACGGCTTTCCCTCTCTTCGCCCTGAATCTCACTCAAATTCTACGACTGCTTCAGGATTTTAATATGACTACTCCCTGAGCATTTTACGATATTGACCAGTACGAAAAGAATCATGCCCACTGCGCAAGCCATCATATCTACTCATACTTGTGCCCGTGATGCCAGAATGTTTTCCATATACCTCAAAATCCCATTTCTCTCTCTCCCTCTCCAAAGAATCGGAGAGCAGAATATTCTTTAGTAGTTATTAAGTTGTATTTACAGCGGTTCAGCCGGTGATCTCAGTGAGGTTGAGGTTGGACAAACATTCAAGTATCCTAGATGAACGCGGTGTCAAGACTAGATAATATCAATCATTCGTCAGAGTAATTTGGTACTATACAAGATAGCCAGTACCAGACAAGTTTAAATTCTAGCCTTTCCATTGATAGACTACAGGAAATGGTCAAACGTGGCTCACTTGAGTAATATTTTACAACTGCAGTCCCAAATACCGGTACCAGGACACTCCTTTTATTCACACAACGCACGTTCAGTATTGAGGATTCCTCTGAAGTTTCTGGGTATCCAGCGCAGCCTACCGAGAAAGAAGGAAAAGAATATCAACCAAATAAGTTCTTAATCATGCGAAAGTATACTAGCAAACAAGAGGCTACCAACCGTGGGCTTGTTGAGCGGGGCCTAGGGAAAAGAGGGGTACCAGTAAAGGGGCAACGAACATTGTGAGATATTAGAAGTGAGGGCAAAGTGGATAGGCCCCGAGGCATGCAGAAGAATGTAGAAGGCAGCCTGCACCCTCCCAGATCTTCCTGGATGGGGGGATACAAATGGTGAAAAATGGTGATAGTTTGTGTGGTATTGAGGGCGCCCCAAATAGTGAAGAAATTTCAACCATGGTGTAGAAGGAACAGAGGATGTGGTTGGTTGTGATACTAGATATTAGTTGCTGTTTCTACAACATTTTTCTTTTTAATCTACCTCTACTACCTGCCCATTATCCACCTTTATTTGTACCGTAACTTTACCAGCAAGATCTTACTTAGATTGAGCTACTGGGTGACAATGGGTGTAGTGTATCATGGTGTCAAATATTAATTGCATGCGCACCCGCCGCCGCGCCGATTGACCAAAATATCTGTTACCCTGCTTTACGTGTCCTCGAAAACTCGTCCCAGCCGCGTCAGTGTTTACCACGTAAATTAGCAACCACTCGCGTTTTTCCAGCAAAGACGGGCCTCGGCGCTAACCCAAATGGTTCCACCCTCCGCCAAGGCTGGCAACAAGCCTCGATTCGTCGTCCCAACAACCAACTGACAAAGAACTCCCTGGTCCCATCCTCCCCTTCCCTCACCCTTCTTTTTTTTCCTGCCACCCGTATTCCGTGACCAACATCCTTCACACAACAACGCAATAGATTTCACCATCTGCTCATTCTTTATGCACCTATTTTTCCTACGATACTAGACAATACAACAGGGCAAGAAAGAAAAAAGGCCGGCGATGTCGAGCCGTCTCACGATCAACCGCTCGGCGGTTAAAGATAGGAGAGGGTTCGGGCTTTTTAGCGACGACGAGGACGATTCAGATATTGAGAGAACGCCTGTCTCGTTCAGCGGGAATAAGAGCGGTTTCCAAGTGTTAGGCGCAGCGGGAAGCCCAGGGGATGCTGACAGTATGTTTGCAAAATTTTCTTTATTTCCAGAACCTACCAGGAGGATGAGGAGGGCGATTATCTCAATGGTTTGTTCGTTTTTACTAACAGTGATGATTTAGATTCCAGTCCTGTGGCCTCAACTTCCAGCATGATTTCCCCCCTGGCTAGTTCGACCCCCACTAGGGGGTCACGCAATTCTGCGTTGATTACACCTCAGCGACCGAGGTCAGCGCACAGATCTACTCCTTATTCAACCACTACCTCACGGGCTCTGATGCGCGCGAAGATTTCGAAGGATGCCACGATCGATAGGGAAAGCGAGCTCATTAGCACGGAGACCACATACGAGACTACTGCTACCACCTCGGTAAAAAGGTCCAAATATACTATGAGTGGTGCTAGAGGAAGCCCGCGAGATGTAGAGCCTGAGTCGGACGAGCAAGAGGAACAGGAAAAAGGAGAAGATAATAAAGAGGAGCAAGAATTTTTGATTACTCCGAGCAGAAATATCTTTTCTCGAACTACTACGCCAAGCAAAACCCCGACAAAATCGCCCAAGAAGGAATCGCAGGTTCCCGAGACAGGCAAGAAGACATGGGGACAATGGCTCGGTGCTATTCTCCCAGCTAGTGTTAAGAAGCCAGTCAAGGCGATTTTGGGTGATCCAGCAGAGTTCAGGTCTACCGAACAGGAGGTACAGACTCCCAAAAAGGAGGCTCCTGCCCAAGATTACGACTTTGAGGATAATGACGGGTTGTCACTTCCAGGAAGTTTTGGAAAGGCTCCTCCATCGCCCATACGCTCCCCATCTCAACCACCGTCCAAGCGAGACCAGAGGAAAGTGGAGATTATTTACGAAACCCCAAGCCGCGAAGGATTGTTTGCGTATCAAAAACCCAAGGTGGTGGTTGCTCCTCGTACTCTACCTCCTCCTTCGAGAAGAATCATTCCAACTTTGGCACCCTCCAGCCAGACACCTGGAAGGTCCGCCTCACCCGCCGCTACCCCGAGCAGCAGCTTCCATAGGCCCAGTAATTTTATCGAACGCATGAAGTCTGCGAAGAGGACTAATCGCTATGATCCTTACTCGAGACCAAAAGGAACAAATTCTCTCGGGAAGAAGAGAAGCCCCGAGCCCAGTGAGCCCAAGGAACTTACTGCAGAGGAGGAGTTGGAACTTTTGAAGAGGAGAGAAAAGGAGAGAAAGGTTCAGGAAGCCGAAGACCGATACCTCAAACGGGAGATTAGGAAGAAACTCGGACAGCAGGATCCAGACCAAGATGGCGACGGTGATTCAGAGATGTCCGACACCGATACCTCATCCAAACAACCCAGCGTGGAGGAAGTGACAGACGAAGGCGAGCCTTCGAACAGGGCCCCATCAGCTTCGCCAGCACCCAAATCTCCCGTCAAGCAACCTGTTTCCACCCCCTCCACCCCACCAACCGGTCCAGCACCAACCTTCCTCTTCGGCGACTCTTCCTCGTTATCCACCACTACCACAACAACCCCCGCTCCCCTGGAACCAGCGACTGCCCCGACAACATGGTCTTTCTCTTCCGACTCGGACAAGGAAAACATCTCTTCCGGTCCCCCACCCCCACCAACAATGTCCCACGCCCAGCTCCCCGCCCCTTTAACCACCTCCAGCCACCCCCCCGCCATCGCTGGTGGACTCCTAGGCACATCCCCCCAACCAACCGGTGGCTTCGGCCTCGGCCTACCTAAGGAATCCACCCCGCTAAACCGCCAACGCAGCGCCGCCGAGAAATTCAAACCACACGTTAGCAGCGGCCTCCGCGAGAGCAGCACTGTGGACGAAGAGAAGGAGAACGAGAATGACATTGAGAACAAGAAGCCTTCCTTAGGGTACGATAAGGAGAATGCATCCTCGTCTTCTAACGGTAAGCTCGGCGGACCGAGCAGCGGTGGCGTAGGTGGAGGACTGGCCATGCAGAGTGTTTTCAAATCATCCGGTGCACTAAAAGAGAACTCTGGTGTGTTGAACCTCGGAAAGAGTGATGTAAAGGTTGACCTTAGGGCCAAGATTGAGGCTGTTTGTCCCCCCTTCTATATTTCATTTATTTATTAGTGCAGAGGGTTAACTTGACATGACAGATCCCGCACAAGCAACTAGAATGTGCAATCGCCTGGCCATCCCTCAACCAGCCCTTCGGTGGCAAAGACGTTCGCGCCATGGTCGAGAGCATGTTTGATACCTCCGCTATGAGCGAATTCCCACAGGGATTTGACGGAGAGATGTTTGGGCTTGCAGTGCATGTCGGTATCTGATTTGATTGAACCGAGAGTTGGTAATAACCGAAAAGCTACGGGTTTTCTTTAAGCATCTTCCTATTGCGCTGTTATTTTTATTTTTTTATCGGGCGTTCTTTCTTTCCTGTTTGTTTTTGATGTAGTAGCGTACTCTATTTTTATTTTTTACTTTTTATTTCCCCTTACTCTTACTGTTCCTGTCGTTCATGACCAAGAAACGAGACGAGATAGGATAAAGGATAAATTGACGCACGAGGAACCGGAATATCTCTTGATTTATGTTTTTCTCGTTTCATTTTTCTTTTTCCCCCCTTCCCCTCTACATTTTCATTGGTCACAATTGTCATGTGCTTTCTAACCTACTCATGAGTGATGACGAACAATGGTAATTTAACCAGGTACCGGTTTACCGGTGCGCGATATACCCAGCACAAGTGCAGTACTGTAAAAGTCGTGAAATGGTCAGATAAGATAACCTTCAAGACTCAAGGTAATCCATGGAATCCTTTTCTCTGTGAAAAGGGTGATGAATTACCGGTAGTCGGGTTATCATAACTTATTAGATATTATCATTTAATTTCGAAGATATTGCTAGCACCGCAATATACTGTAATTACTCGAGCACGGTAGCCATGCTTGCGTGGTTAGAGTGCTTGCCGGTAACTTATTACATCATAGTACTGTATTTACAAGCCATCATACTAATAGCAGGTGGTCAATGTGAGGTACACTACGCGCCTATGTGATGTCCAAACACCATCATGGAACCATGGTACCGGTATGACGATATCAACACGTATAGTATATAATAATACCGGTGCGGTATCAGGGGGAGAAGTTCGGTCGACGCGCCCTCTTTCATAATTAATTTCCGTCCCCCTTTCTCGTTCACAACTACACACTCTAATTACTCCCTAATCATTCCTCCCCTCTGTTCATGCCTACTCTACTCTACACAATATATATATACCGACCCAAGACTACAATAAAAAACATAAAACAAAAAAAGACCCAGATAATATCACATACAGTACGTGTATTATACTATACCCTTAATGTAATGTGATGGAAATCAAATAAACCCACCTATTTTCTCTAGAGTACTGTATAATACAAACACCTCACACACCAAAGAACAAAAACACAACTAACAAACAAACACAGTACCTAAGAATAGAAAAAAAAAGTCTAACTTTATGAATATACTATTCATACACGGCTCATCTTCCCATGCCATGCCAGAGACGAAATATAACGCACAGCGAAAGCAAGTACAATCTTAGAAGTAAAGGAAAAAGGACAAAGGGGGGAGAGTGAATGGAATGAAGGGTGAAGGGTGAAATAAACCATTGCACTAACAAGTACGAGTTGTGTAAGTTAACTCATACCCGTGATGGTAGAAACAAATAAAAAGGTAAAGTGAAGGAAATGAATAGGAGAACAGAAGAGAAGATAATAAGGAGTAAGTGATAAAGTGCATTGAGAATAGTAGTGAAAAGAACTTTAGCATACGAAGAATAAAAGTGAAAAGAGTAAAAGGTAAAAGAAATATAAAAAAAAAACCACCAACTCCATCCCGTGCCCAACCATACCGTTCCCTTTCATCCTCTCATGCTGTTCTCACGACCGCACCCGCCACCAGCAACAACGCCGCCGAGAATAATCCTACCCAAAAACCTTCAAAACCCCCCAAACGCCTATAGCGCTCAGCACCGGTATGACCACATTATCGTCCAAGCCAAAGACATCCATCGCTTCAGAGACACTTGCAATCACACCTGTGACAACGCTCATGAGGGCAAGCCCCCACCCTCCGTCAACTTGTATGTCTCCCAGTCCCAGCGCCTGCAGGCCCAATCTCCCAGCCCACATTTTTCCGTCGACCGGATCATCCAAGAAGGGGCGTGTCCCAGGCACTATGACGCCCCAGAAGGCAGCGGCGGTGATAGCGCCAACTACGAAGCTCGCTAGACTTCCCGCCAAACTCTTGCCACGACGGATCCGTGGTGTATAGCGTCCCCATGCGCGGCCGAAAGTGCTGGCTGCTGTGTCGCACCATGATAGTAGGAGGATGCTAAGCGTCGCGACGTCCTTCGGAAATACGGTAAGTACGGTTATTGTGCCAACAAGGTACCAGACAACCCCGTTCCACCCTGCGACCTCACTCTCGCGCATGAGGGCGCCAAGTAGGCGGATGTAGAGTTGATTAAAAGAAGGCGAGTAGAAGCGTAACAGGTCCGCACTCGCGATAGGGATTAAGGCCGCAGTTAATGGTGGGGTGATATGCGTTGGTTGGTGTCCGGTTTGGTAAAGGTATAAGACTACAAAGCCAATAGAAACGTGCAGGAGTTTACGGGGAACTTCATGCTTGTGAATCTACGCATTTCTCCATATTAGCATGTGAGATCTTAATGCTTTCCCCGCAGGGGAGGAAAAATAACGGTAGGGACGGAGAAGACTCACGAGTGAGGAGAAAGTTCTGTGTATCGGAATAAGCCCCAACGGCGAGGGCGACCGCGACAGGTTGCGCCATATCGATGACGGAGGTGGGGGAGCCAAGTGGTTCCCGCTAAGGACCCGGGAAAGAGCTGGAGGCGGGGGCTTGCGACTTCTTGGAGAGCGTTCCCGGTATACCCTTTTTTCCTCCTCCCCCATCACCTCCTCCATCAGCTCCCGCTCAGGAGATTGGGAGTCTGTGCTCGTATCGCTAGTGTAAGCGTCATCATCTTCGTCCCCGTTCCCGTCCATAGGGACGATATCGCGGAGCGAGGTGGAAGAAGAACTCGGCGAAGGCGAAGGCGAAGGTGTCGGTTGCGGTGTCATTATGAATTATGATGATGGTGATGATGATGATGGAGTTAGAGGGTTAAAATTTGATCAAAAAAAAAATGAAAGGAGTGAGTGAGTTGAGTAATACGGTAAAGAGAGACTAAACCCAGCCTCATTCGTCACGACAGGATCACAACTGCGCGTGAAAACGGGTTTTCTCAGCACTTTTTTGCCAGGCTTTCGGGTCGTCTAGCTCCGGTTGGTTCGATTAACCTCACGATGCAGGGTTTTGGAATTTGGCTTGTGATTGTAGGAACTGTTGGGAGTTAGGGTTTGGGGCTTGGACAGCGCACCAGTAAAAGCAGAAACCCCTATTAATCAGCAATTACCTCAGCTCTCGTCTGAATTCGTGCTTCAGGGCTATTCATACCAACCCCGTTCTTTATCCCGCAACAATACAGCGCGGGTATTTCTACCCCCACCCTCTCGTTTCTTCTTGCGATAGTAGTAGTGAATGCCGTAGACTATCTTCAGTCCATACCATACAAAGTTCACCTAGGACTCTCCCCGTCTAGGATCACCCAGAAACATCCTGGCCTACCATATGTAATGTGATACGGTATATCTGTCCTCTCCCCATCGAGCCCTAACCCCTCCCTGCTTCTTCCCCAAGCACAACACGATAAACCCGGAACCCTAAATGAAAAAGTGAAGGAAAAAAAACAGACAGTTGGGGTTAATCCAGAGGCACAAGCTCTATTTCCCTTCCTGCTCCGTTACCATCATAGACTTATCACGAAATATCACTCGAGACAGGAACGTTTGGGGAACTTTTGCGTGAGCGAGTTTATTGTAACTCTAACAAAGCCTTTCTCCTATGATACTGTACTGCATGCCCAAATAAAGCGCACGATGGTAATGACGAAAAAAGCATTGGAGTGAGAATGAGCAACATAAACACGAAAAGTAACTAGAAAATAGGGTGGATATCATAATATAAGATAGACCTGAACGCCCGCCTAAACCCTGTCGGAAGCCCCTACGTCCGAAATAATGTAAAAAAACGAAGAAAAAAAGAAAAAAAGAAAAAAAGATGTAGAAATGGAGAAATACAGAAAGAAGGGGAGGAAAGAAAAAAAAATATAATCATGCTTTGTTTTCTCGTCTCCACAACCGTGTTTGCGGATAGGAAGGTGCAATGGTAGGGTCGTTACGACAATATAAATATCCGTACCATACATATGTTCAGCACATCTGCCCAGTAAGCTGTCTGGAAGACGTTGGCTGCTTGGCTGCTTGGATCATTTGGAAATGTTGGATGTGAGTGACAAAGGCGATAGAGGTTGAGAGATCCTTGAGATCACTGGGATTGGGGTCGTGTTAATGTACGCTGTTGGGAAGGACCTGCTGGTGCTTCCATTGTTGACAGGACATCGTCGGAGCGCCTCTGCCACAGAAAGGGCCTTACAGACAGGCGTGGTTGTAGAGATGATGAGGTATCCGACGCTAACTTCATCCAAGCGGGAGAAGAACGTGTGGGTGGTGGCTATTCCGATAGCGGCAATATTAACTTTTTGATGGTCGTTCAAACTCGGGGGTGCTTCGAGTGACTCCTGCTGATACTGACTTTCTCAAGAACATAGCACTTATCTTATAGCCATTAGTCCCCCATTTATCACAAGCAAAAAAATAAAAAGCTCCTACCTCAACCCTCTTCCATAAAAACACCGACTACTCCGGCGCCGGCAACCCCTCATCCCACGCCCACACGTCCTTCTCATTCTCAGTCTTGGGCAAAAACCTCCCCCCCATCCCCTCCATAGCCTCCGCAACCTCCCCCCACCGCCCCCTCTCCTCATCTCGGCAAAACGCCCTAGAGAAACCAAACTCCTTCAACCCGCCCCGCTTCTTCGCTAAGAATCCGATCGTGCCCTCGACAGTCACCTTCGGACACACCGGCCAAAGGCTCACCTGCCGAAACCTGCGGTTGGTGAGTAAGGGTGGATACTCAACCCATGTAACGGGCTGTCCAGGGGCCGGATTAAGTGCGGCTGCGGGTTCCAGTGCTACGAGCCTATCCCAGACGCGGAGGATTAGGGTTCGTAAGTTCTCGCTTGGAGCGAAGGCTTTTAGCAGAAGGGCGTCGGTGAGGTCTTTCGTTGAGAGACAGATGTCAATGTGGGTTATCGACTGCCGCATGCAGCGAATTATGCTTAATAGTCTGTCGCTGAGTAAGAAGACAGATACGTCCCCGACCAATATCAAGGTTTTCAACTTAGTGAGTGATTCAAGCGGCGAGTGATGTAGGACTGTGCTTCGAGAGTAATGCACTGACCCTGGACGAGGATTCGTAAAGTCCGTGTCTTGAAGCTTCAAGTACGTCAATGACGAGCCCAGGGATGCCAAGGGCGCTAAGAACAGCTTTGTCGCAGAGGAATTCGCTTGTTTAGCTTCATAACTTAGCGATAGCGAATCTATCTTCGCGGACCTTTCCTTTTTCGATTGCTGCCCTCCGCGGGATAGGCTGTGTTCTAGCTGGCTATTCACGTTCTTGATCTGAACAATCGCCGCCGCAAGGTCAAACATTCCGCTGAATTTAGTGAATTCAAGATCACGCATGTTGTGTAGAAACCCGGGAGCAAAAGACCACCCGGTAAAGTTCGGGGAAGCGGAGGTATTATCCATCAAGAGGTTTACCAGCTTCAGGCACTGTGGGGAGAACCCCGCGTATCCCATTTCTGTGAACATCCGCCAAAGTTTGAAGTTATCGCAGCGCATCCGGGCTAGTCTTAGGGCTTTAACACTACGACTTTGGCGAAGGGCCAGTGGGCCACCCCCCAAGTCTTTGCCCGAGAACCGAGAGTAGCGGATGTCAAAGTCCAGGTCTAGGGAGGTGATGGAATTGGGGTTTAGGGCGTCAAAGAAGCTGTCTAGCGTAGACACAGTTTTATTATATGCTGAGCGGTTAGTTTCCCAGTCTTCCTCGTGGCCGTAGTACGGATCATAGTGGGTTTTAAATCGCCAGTCCAGGATTGTCAGTGAGAAGCTATCGGATTTGTTGGAGTGTCGGCGGCGCTGAGTAAGACTTGCAGTGCTAGGGTATATTAACGTAGGCCTTATTGAAGCTATAGCCCTACCCAACTCAGCGCAGACCATCCACCCAGAGGAGATAACCAGACGGGAGACGTTCTGCAGGGAATATATCATAGATATAGGATGTGACATTCGAATCGGTTCGTGGACCCTCAATTGGCCCAGCTCGGGGATAGTGAAGCCTTTGAGATGCTGAATATGCGGATACAAGACTACCCCAAATATTAGTACTAACCCTACCAGCCAAGAAAAAAAAACATCAACACCCACAATCCATAATCATTAAGGCCGTATCCCCCACGAAAACCTTTACCTCTCTTCCGTAGACAGGACTAGCCCAGCCATACTCCGCCCCTCCGACAATCATCTTGTCCCCCCTCTTGTCCCTCCTAGAAGCGCCGCTGATCTCTAATCCACCAAGCAGCCCATCAAAAAAGTACTGCGCAGCCTTCTCATCCAGCGTAGAACTCTTGTTTCCGGTCGTCCTTTGTGATTTCATAATCTCCGTTAGCACCATCACCAGCGTGCGCGCATCCAGGTTCGCGACGTAATTGATGTAGGGAAACAACGTGGCATTCCTGGCCTCAGGACTTTTTCCAGAGATGGTGAAGCAAGAGAGCAATAGGGTTCTCCATAATTGCAGCATTCGCCGGTCAGCACGTGTGTTGTAGAAGTCTATACATCGAGAAGTGGGGAAGTATTTCGAGCTGGGGCCGCGGGCTGGTCAAGGTTATTAGTTAGTTAATAATTTAGTATCGTGGTAACCAGTGGCTAGCTAAACAAAAAAGCGAAAAGTGAAAGAAACCAGGAGGAAACTAACCACTTGTGATAGTAGGCATTAGCACCCCAAACCCATGAGTTCTGTAGAGCATTGGAATGGCCGTAAAAGCCCAAGCTCTGCAAGTAACCGCACAACTCCACAGATCCTTCACGTTCCCGAACTCATCATCCGCGGCATCGGGCGCAACGAATCCAAATATCACTTCCAGCAACTCGACTGGCAACCTCATCGCTGCCACCACCTTCTCCTCCTCCTCCTCTTCCTCCTCCTCGTCATCCTTATCGCTGACAAAGCTAGAACCACAACTTGAAGAGGAGTCGTAATAGAAGGTGGCGCCGCTGTTATACATCATCTCCTCCAGCAACTCCCCGTCGGGCTCTGGCGTGCCCTCATAGTAGAATGAAAACATTGATTCCGCTAGCGAGGACATCGAGATCTCGTTTTGCGAGCTCAGCGGCGCTCTATTGAAGCAGGGTTGCGGCCGGGGGAGAAATGTCCTGGGGGCGGCGGCGGAGGGCATGTAGCCAGTACATGGGATGGGGTACCTGAGGGAAAAGGGAAGGAGCACCTGTAAGAAAAAAGAAGAGAAAAAAGGAACGGAAACAGAAGAGGGAATTAGTTGGGGGAGATTAATTTTAGGCACGGTGGGGCAGGGATTAATAATAAATAGATAAACAATTAACTAAAAGGAGAGTGAGAAGGAAAGGAGAGAAGAAGAAAAAGAAAAAAGAGGAAAAGGGTGTCTCTCAGGCTAGTACCGGCAGGCGCTTAGAAGGAAGGAAGCAGACGGAAGGGAGAGTTGGGAGACGTTGTTGTGTTTCTTATAATTTTCTATCTTCCGTTCTTAATCAGGAGGTTGCACGATTATGGGTACCGGTACTGTACTCTCATATGCAACGGGATCTTCCTCTTTCTCCCTTGCTTTTATCTGGGACTGCTGGGAAGGAAGGGGTGTTGATCTATAGGAGACTTTGGGCAGATGGATGGATGGATATCACAATAATACTATGGTGATGGTGGTGGAGGCACTGTGGGCTGAGGTAGGTAGAGGCGGGCAGAGGTGGAGATGTCAGGCGAGTTACAACACATACCATACTCATCTTTGCGCTCTCTCTTTATACAGACAGATCATACGGCATCATACTTGCACATGCAGATAATTATCATGGCGTAGTTCCTTTGTGGATGCGAAATACCGGATGGTTGTCTGTGGTTTAGAAAAAGGCAACCTTGCCTGCCCGCCTATCTCCCCGCTCATACTCGTAGAATAACCTTGCTTTTGATGATTGATATTCGAAGTTTAGCATCCATGTCTATTCCCCCTTCT
>Ga0307507_10002445_pt1 | contig 38968 bp, 16 predicted proteins | sample 7_EM_MG_FD_207223 | JGI IMG/M metagenome (GOLD analysis project Ga0307507, IMG submission 207223) | Populus trichocarpa ectomycorrhiza microbial communities from riparian zone in the Pacific Northwest, United States - 7_EM | ecosystem: Host-associated > Plants > Roots > Unclassified | place...
CTACCTTTTCTAGGAGAAGGAGGCTCTAAGCTTCTAAAAGAAGAGATTGAAACCTTTAATCCTATAAGGATACAAGGACTACCTAGATGGATCTTATCTAGCGAAAAAAAAAACACAATCCACAGACCAGATTTGGCTCTATAGTTTTTACTATAGAGAATAAAGAAAAAAGACAAGAAATCCTTAAGTAAAAAGAGATATTAATTGCAGGTACAGCTACTAAGGTAGTAAAATACCTCAAAGTCTCTCCTACTACGCAGTGCACTAGCTGCCAAAAATTTGGCCATATAGGAGACAGATGCTCTACTAGAGCCTGTAGATTCTGTATGGCTGCACATTTATCTAAAGACCACTGCTGTTCTACCTGTTTAGTATCAGGCAGGCCTTGCAAGCACACTACCCCTCTTTGCATTAATTGTAAGTAATGTAACACTAGCTTACCGAGCAGCTGTTCTTCTCCATCCTGGCAGGAAGTTTTAGTGATTTAAGACGTATTAGGCTTTAAGGCCTAAATGGCAAGAAGCTATTAAGGACGACTTTAAAGAGTTTGCTTATGCTTTACTTAAGAGCAGGCCTCCTATACTAAAGGTAATAGCTACATATAGCTCGCCACGCAAGCGGAAGCCTCATACTGAGTATTAGCCCGAAGACAGTAATTCTAATTAGGGTAAGGAGGCAAGAGATCCTATTGCTAAGGAGATTAATCGCTATCTTAATAGCCTAGTTATAAAGAGGCTGGTAAGGAGCGATGGAACAAAGATTAATATTAATGTAATTAACTAGTGGTTTAACCGTCGTAATGAGTATCTTGTACTTAGTTTAATAGCTCTTAATCTTGCTATAGCGCCGCTAGAAAGTAGCAACCTAGAGCGTAAGTTTAGCAACGCTCTTAATATCTTTATAGATAAGCGCAATAGCCTCAAGCCTGACATAATTGAGGCGCTTATGCTATTAAAATTAGGCCTACGCGAAGGGTTGCAGCTGTAGGCTTATAGCTAGAGTAATATAAGCAATTAATTGTCAAACCAGATTAATTGGGTTTAGTTTAATTAATAGTTATTAAACTAAATAAACTCAGTTTAATATCAATCAAACGTCTAATAAGATGGTTTAAACCGTTTGGGTTTGGTTTAATAAAAGCACTGCATTTAACTCTTACAGGGCTATAATACAATTAGCTAATATGCCCCTCTACTCTACTAACTAATAGAAGGATTATCGGCATAGTTAAAAATTAATAAATTATAAAATCTATACCTAGGGCGGGTTGTTCTTCTTACGTCTATCCTTTTATTAGGCCGCGCTTAAAGCTCCGCTAACTATTTTACTTAGCTTCTTAGTCTTTATCTTTAAGGCATAGGTGTAAAGCGTTAGGTTCTATTACTGCTTTATAGACTAAGGCTTATTAACGGATATAAGACGCTTAATTGCCAAAAAATAGAATTAGCTGAATGCTCTAAGGAAGGTTATAATACCAGTGGCGGATATACTAGCGCTAATATTATTAAAGACTTACCTCTAATTAATATCCACTCTTAATAATATCTATATTATATATAATAATTTTAACTACCTTAAGCGAACGCGATATTAGTTAATTAGAGATACTAGTGTTTTCCATTCCTATACTACTAAAAAGCTTATCCATAGATTTTATATTCTCCCTAATGGCCTTCTTTAAAGTATACTGCATAACTAGGTACAGCTTTAAATTAAGGATATTACTAAGGCGCTAGGTAACATATATAATAGTATTTAGAATTGGATATCTATATTTAGAATTATAAATACTCTACAAAGCATATATCTAGCTACTGTAAATGGTATTTTTAAATTTAATACTAAACTAGAATATCCGCGTATACTAGAGATTAATATTCTACCATCTATAAAGACAATGCATGTAAACCTAGGCCCTATTATAGAGAGCGAGGCTTTTATAAATAGCAACTACCGCATACTTAAGATAATATTCTTAGAGTAACTACAACCTAATTAAAATAATAATTTCTAGAACTAATTATATCTGGTATATAGTAACTAGAAAACTATAAAGCTTATCTACACCTATAAGTAGGGGCGGGCGGAGGCTGCGCTCTTATATAATAGCTACTATTAGGTACTACCTATTTTAGGTCTTTAGTACCTCTAGTTAAACTTCCTATATACAATTATAAGGACTTTCTTTGGTGGTGAGCGATATATATAGTAGTACTCTACGCTCTATACTTATATAAATTACCTTAGGCAATAAAATATCTCTATAAAGCGCCCTTTCTTTTACTATCTTAAGGAGCTAGTACTATATAGTTTTAATACCTGTATTATTGCGCTCTTCTTAACATATATCCATAACAGGCTTAATATCTACAGGGAAGGCGCGGTTAAAAGATATATTAGATCTTTAACGCCCCAGCAGTTTCTATAGCATATTAAGGATATCCACACAGCGGGTTTTAGCTCTGCAGTTAGCCATAAGGCCAATAAATTAATCCCTCCGCAGCCCTCTACCTATAGAGGTTCTTAAATTATAAATTAATTACTTATAGTACCTAGCTCCGCTACTATAAGCCAGCCCACTTAAATTATTAACATAAAGTTCTTTAATTATATTTGGTATCTATTCGTATCACTTCCGGTAATACGTATCGCTATTGCAATAGTATGGAGTGGTAACTGATTTTGATTAATGCTTGATTGATTCTCCTATTCTATAGGTGGAATTTGGTGGAATTCCTGAGCTCGCTTAGCTTACGTAACTAACCCAATTAGTTATAGACAACCTCGTTCAGACACTGGGAGTATTTAGTTTTTGATGGTGCCTAAGCACGCCTCCTGCCAAATTCTGCCAAGTTCTGCCAGGTCCTATTAAGTTCTGCCGAATTCTGCCATATTCCACCAAATTCCATTAAGTTTTGCCAAATTCTGCCATATTTCACTTAGATTCTGCCGAATTCTGCCAGGTAGTTAAAGTGACTAATTACAATTTTCCATCCCCGGGATGGAAAATCGCTATTGGCTTGCTTAGTACTAGCGCCTTAGCGGCTGGCCTTATATCTTCGCGCTCTTTATTCCTGCTTTAATATCTTCTCCTCTCTCTACCCACTTAGTAACTTATAGCTTAATTATATTTATATTAATTAGGTCCTTTAACGCCTGGCAAGGTTTTAATTTGGTTATAGCGTTGGCAGGGTTACTGTTTCCGTTAATCCACTTAATCTCCACTATCTCTCTTCTCTTGTACGATTATTGTAAACATATTAGGTTAACCATGAGTCGTTTCTCTTGTGTTGTCCCAAGCTTAACTAAGTAATTATATAGGGATTTTAAATCGGTATAAAGGATAACTGGTAGTTGTTCAAGTTGTAGGATCTTCTTATAATGTGAACTTGAACCGTCTAGGGGATTTACCGTGTTTCTGGCAGTAGAAGCAGTACTTAGTGAGATAGTTAATAACCTGCTTGTTAATGTTATCATGGCTAGAGCGTTCTAGTACCTTATGTAGTTTGTCTACCAATAGGTGTCTAAAGCAATAATGGAGTTGGCGGAGTTCAGTAGTAGTTAGGTAGTAAGGGTTTTAATTAAACAAGTGGGTTATAAATGACTGTAGTAACTCTTCCTATAATAGGAAGGGGTGACCAAATTAGCGAACCACTGGCACTAATTTTGTTGGGGTAACTAGGACGTTCTTAAGGTTATTATAATAGACCTTTAGTATATCCATATCTGCGAGATATAGTAGGAAGGATATGTTGGCCTTTATAATGTGAAACTTAATATTGCTAACTAGTGTATTAACTATAACGGAGCTAATAGAAGGGGTAGAGCCGATACTAAACTGGACGTTAATAGCGCCGGCCTTTGAGGTATCGATAACGGTATTATAGGTCTTTCTGTATATAAGGTATTGTCTATAGCCTACTGTTGATTTCTTTAAGGCTCCTATATTAATTATTACTCTATAGAACTTGTTAGAGGTATATTAGCTGGTAGCAATGTAGGCAAATAGGTCTAAGTCGTTATGGTAAGTAGTTAGGTTAGTGCTAGTAATCGCATAGGTAAAGGATTAGTCCGCTAAGTTGGTTACAGTATTAATGGCTCCTTTGTACTGTATTATTCCAAAAAAGGTAAAGAATAGTTTAGTTTGTTCCTAAGTTGGAGATAGTAGTAGTGACTTAATATTAATTATAAGAGCTTCTATTGCGTTATTAATAGATTCTAAGTTAGGTTTATTGTTGTGGTCTGTTCCCTTATACTTAGTAATATATTACTTGGCGTGCCTATTAAAGTGGCGGTTAAGTCTGTTCTTAAACTTCTTCCTTAATTTATCGCGTTCTTCTTTTAAGTGTTTGGATAACTAGTAACCTTCCTTATAGCAAACGAAGCAGCGCTTTTTTAGTAATGCATATTAGTTAAATAAGGATGATTGTGTTCTATAAGGTGATTAAGGGTATTATCTGTAGTAGCGGTAGTTAGTAAAGAAGGCTTAGGGGTTCTTACTATTTGACTTTTTAAATGTTATAATAGAGAATTGTAAGTTATTAATTAGGCTAGTTAAGCTATTAGAAGGTTTGAAGCAGGTATATTAACACGCTGGTAACTCCTAGCAGGCGTTAATAAGCTTATTATAAAGAAACTTGTCTGTGCGTAAATCTAGGTTAAGACTATGCTAGAGGTATCTTAGTTCTTTAATAAGCAACTATAAGCAATCTAAGGTTGATTTACTAGTGTTCTTACCCTTGCTTATTATAGACCGTAAGGTTATTAAGTTCTACTACCCTAATATACCGCGTCTATACTTGGGTCCCTTAAAGTAGTGATATGTTGCGTTACAGATTTGGTTAAATAAAAGGGTTATAGTAACATTCTTAAGGTTGGTATAGTAATAGTTAAGTGTTAAGCCGCGTAGCATTATAGGGTAGGCTTTAACCTTGGCTTCTTAGGGCATATCAGCTCTGTTACAGAGGTTGTGAAAGATGGTAAGTTTAAAGTTGAAGTTGTTATCTTCTCCACTATACTTATTGTCTTCCGTGTATATCTTTACAAGGTTTGTTAACCCCTTGCCAAAACCCTAGCTTAATAAGGCGGTTTGTATTAATAAGATGGGTTGTACTAATAAGGTAGGTTATATAGATAAGGTGGGTTGTAGGGTTAGTAAGGTTAAGGTTAGGGTTTTAATAGTAGTTCGTAAGATTAGGTTTTTGGTAGTACTAGTACTAGTACTAGCACTAGCGAAGTTGTTCTTAAGAAGGTAGTTAATTTATCCTAAATTAAACTTCCCTCTAGTTGCTATATGCTCCCTAATCTTAAGCTTAGTCTATTCTATAGGATCTTCTTCTTATAAGGTGTTGAGAAGGGCTTCTAGTATTGTGGTATTTCTATGCTTCTTAACCCATATACCATAAACTTAGAGGAATTGTTAAAGGTTATAAATAGTAATCTGGTTATAGTCTCTAAAGGTCTGTGCTGTAAAGGTACTAAAGTCTTCACGGCAGGTTTCTTATAGATTATTATCCTTAAGCTTATATGCTTTATACTTAAGGAGCTTAAACTCTATAAATTCTTTAATCTCTTTCTTATTAACGTTGTTAGATTGTGCATTAATTCCCTTACTCTATCTGTTTTGTCCTTTGTTAACTTGTGTCCTAATATCTAATATATTAATTCTTGTAACTCTTATTAAGGTTCTGGGTAAAAAAAACGCGTAATAGACGCGAACTGAGGGTTCCTTATCTTGTTGAGTTCTAAACGCGTAGTAGACGCGAACTAAGGGCCTATACTGGATAGGGGTTGGTTCTTTGAATACCTAGGGACTATATATAAAGAATTAAGGGCCTCTCTTGCGAGATGGGGTTAGTTCTTTAGGTACACGTTAACTAATACTCTTTGGCAAGTAATCTAGTGGTAAGCGTGCGTAATAGACGCGAATTAAGGGCCTATACTAGATAGGGGTTAACTCTTTAAATACCTAAGGACTGTGTATAAAGAATTAAGGGCCTCTCTTGCGAGATGGGGTTGGTTCTTTAAATACACGTTAACTGATACTCCTTAGCAAACGTTCTTAATAGGTTGCCTCTAGTTAAAAAGGAACTGTTTGAGTTCGCCTCTCTTTATAGATGATACGTCTCCTGATCTGTGATCACTAATCAGTGTTCGTATCACTTCTGGTGATACGTATCGCTATTGCAATAGTATGGGGTGGTAACTGATTTTGATTAATGCTTGATTGATTCTCCTATTCTATAGGTGGAATTTGGTGGATTTCCTGAGCTCGCTTAGCTCACGTAACTAACCCAATTAGTTACAGATAACCTCGTTCAGACAGTATCTATAGGTAGTTAAAATATGCCATTAAGCATGCGGATATTAGCCTTTTAAAGCATGCAATTACCTACCTTTGCCTTTACTTTTTTAGATCAAGGAGTACCAACTATATATTTAAAATAATGTACTTCTGGAGGTTAATTGCAATAGAGGCGTATAACCTAGTACTTTAGTAGGCCGTACTAGCAAATGGGCTAATTAATAATCGCGGAGAGCTAAATAGCTTTTTTAAAGCCAATTAACTTAATAAACTATTAAATCTTTAGCTAAAGGAGTTACTCCAATTACGCGGAAACTTAACCTTTAGAGTAAACTCTCTATTTAGGTAGAGTATTCTTACTATAAGCTATACTGGACCTCTTTATACTAAGTTTAAGAACGCGCTTAGTAAGTGGACGATATCCAATTATATAATTAAGTCTCCTGCGGTTGATATCCAGTCCCTTATAGATATAATTGCTAAGGACTTAATTATACGTTAGTATATATAGGACGTTGGGTTTAAGGCACCTACTATTCTTTAACTTAGATTAGAGCGGCTCTTATAGGGCGGTATTACTAATTTTAATATACAGATGTCTTATATTAGCGGTTTACTATATAACCCTTATAAGGACGGATTTAATAAGGCTATAAATAATATACTAAAGAACTTTCAAATGCTTAGGCTTATAGTACGTTTCTGTCTTAATATATTAAGCAAGTTCTTTTTATTAATATTAATTCTAGCCAGTGTATAATCTTCTTAGTGCGTAGTATATAATATAGTAGTTAGCTGTTTTATAGTGCGGATATATAAATATTTTTATCTTAACTTGTGCGGATATCTTTATTTTAGCTTATACGGATATCTTTACCTTAGCTTATATAGATATTACAATATTAATTAAGTATATCTATTAAATTTAAGATAGAGACTTAATTCCTATATATATAGTAGCAAAAAGGTAAGAGCTACTATTTTATTATTATAAACCTGCAACAACAGCCAACCTACAGTAATAGCTAACTTATATCTACTTATTTAATATCTAATAGCCTAGTATTATATACAAGTATAGTAACACTACGCCTTAGGAACGCAAGCTTATCCTTTATTTTACCTAGAGAATCTCTAAACTTATTTAACTAGCGGTCTATAGCTTAAACATCTTTCGCCATATTAGTTACCTATTTATAAACTATATCAATATATGCAGAAACAGCAATTACTAAATATACCCTAACAGATTCCATACTAGCAGAAGCGGTAGTAGTAATAGCAGCACCTAGCGTACTAGCAATTAGTAAAAGAGTTAAAGGAGCAGTAGTAGAGCGGGTGCCTTTACGGTCGCGCGTACCACCGCGAGTAGAAGTTTTAATAAGGGGGGAGGTCTTAGTAGAGGGGGGAGGTGTAGTAGTATGGGTAGGGATAGTATAAGAATAAAGCTATGCGGATATTAGTAATATCCATATTATTAATACATGGATACTATACCTTCTTAGCAGGAATTTCAGCTAGATTATTAACAGAAGTTAATTTTACACGTTTTCTACCCTAAGGTATAACCGGATCTAAATTCAGTAAATTTTCCTATACCGTGTTAGCTGATAGAATAATAGTATACTATTAGCATGTACCTTTCCGCACAACCTGCTACTTATATAATATCTTAAGCACATACCCCTAAAATAAGGCCTAGAGTCCTTCTTATAAACGCAATATTTATAGCTATGCTTCTTGTATAGAGTATATAACAGATTACGCAGCTTACTAAAGCTACTCTTAATATTCTAAACGTATGTTAATATCCGCTAGCGACTTTCCTTCATATTCTCCTAAACACTAGCTTTTAGAGTATACCATTTATTTGCTAACGGCACTTGGATAAGAAGGCGCTTATTTATATTTATGGTGCTGTGGAGATTATAAGGGCTATAAAGATTATAAGAGGATAGAGAAGGGCTTTTAGGAGAGTTAGCGTTATTAAGATTACTCTCTTTATTATTATCTAAAATCTTTAACATTTCTGTTAGGTTACTATAAGAGGTAAATTAGTAAACAAGATATTAAATAGTATAACTAACACATACAATTTAATGGCTATCTTAGCCTTTAGATTTGTATTAGCAGCCTTTTTAGCCTACTTTCTAAGAAAAGAAGATAAATAAGCCTTATTAAGCCTCTTTTTAGAAGAATTAGGTAGCGGTAGCAGAGAGGTAGATAGCAAAGAAGTAGACAGCGAAGAAACTAACGGCAAAGTGGTCCATAGCAAAGATATAGGCAACGGAAAAACAGGCAGCGAAAAGGTGCACGGATTTTCAGCGGATTTCGCTCTATCTATATTTTTATTATCTACTAAATCCTATAAAGAGCGCTTTAGTACATATTTTTTAAAATCACATTAGCTATAGGCATAATTTAGTATTAGAATACTTACTCTTTAAGAATAGAGTCCAAAGGCTTAGTAAGAGCAGCTATAGCATGCTTAATAGTATCCTTGTTTACTTCGCGTATATTAAGTTCCTTAACTACCTAGCTACTGTTATTTGCATTAATATTATTTATAGGTGTAAATAAAGGCATTATAGATAGTAGAATGCCAGGGGATAGTGGATAAAACAACAATAATAAAGTTTATAGTGTGGTGCTGTAAGGTAGAAGGTTGGTAGAGGAAAAAGATATACAAAGGTTAATTTAAGGTAAATATCTAATCTATAAATTTTATTAAAATAGCGCACTAATAAATAATCGCTGCTATAGTGACTTACCTTAGTAAATATTAGCGGTGCGGATATATAAATATCTTTATCTTAGCTTGTGCGGATATCTTTATCCTAGCTTATACGGATATCTTTATCCTAGCTTATATGGATATTATAATATTAATTAAGTATATCTATTAAATGTAAGGCAGAGACTTAATTTATATATAGTAGCAGAGAGATAAGAATTACTATTTTATTACTTTAAACCCGCAATAATAGCCAACCTATAGTAATAGCTGACCTATATCTACTTAAATTCTATATCTAGCAACCTAGCGTTGCGTATAAGTTGTTACGGAGCGAGTATAAGCGGTGATAATATATAGCGAAGTAGATATTATTAAGCTATGTATATAAACTGCGTAATAAAGTTAAGACGTTGCGTAAGTGTAACGGAATCTTGTAGTAGGAACTACGGTGGGTTCTGTTAATAGGCTGGGTATGTAGGTATAAACAAAATCAACAACGTAATAATAACTGGTGGAGTGGTTGCCTAATAGATTAACTCCAATTGTATTCTGAGATTCACTACGAAGAGAGAACTATCTGGGTAGGGACTGTGGTCCTTTAAATACACAACCGTACTCCTAAGAAATCCCTTCGCTCTGTTTACTCTGTCTACTCTGTTTACTCTGTCCCATAGATTACACAGATTATATAGATTATATAGATTATATTACGTGACCTTGGCTACTATTCCTCGTTATATGGTTCCACCGGATCCATCCTGGACCGTGCCTATATTAACCAACTAGCTTCCCGCGACTCTTCTCTAAGTAGTCGTAATATTGTACTTAAAGCGTCCGTAACACTATCTCCCTCCTCTTTATCTTCGTTCTTAAAGATTCCTAATATCTCCAAGTTATCTACTAGAGGTGTAATGTCCGTTTAACCAGTCTGGTTAATATCTGTACTTACTATGCCTAAAGCTCCTTCTTCTTCTTCAACCCTTTATTATGCGCGTATGGTTTCCTCCATACTATCGCTGGGTGAGGTAATGCCATCTCTGTATTCTCATTGTGCGAAAGAGGGGTTAGTCTGTATCGTGCTGGCGAGTCCTACCGCTTAACAACCTTCCTCTTGTTTGGAGTGTACTAAGGCAAATGTTCATTCGTCTTATAACATTTGCTCTATCTCTAACACTAAGTATGCGCGTCCTATAACTCTTAACAGTCTTTAAGTTCCCTAAGTAACTTATCGTAGGGTCTTATATTTAATCTACCGCTGTGAAACTTAACGCTAAGCTCTCCAGTGCCTTAGGCGAGATTTGTTGTCTCTAGGACGAAGACCACGCTCGCATTAAGCGGGTAAGAGATAAGGAGCGTTGTACTCTTAAAGCCTATGCCTCTGCTCACGCTCGTCTGCTTTGTCTTAAGAAAGTACATAAGAAGGTTCGTTCTAAGGAGTGGAAACTGGTTCAATAGGGTTTGTCTAAACTAGGTAATAAAAGGATTAACTCTCCTCCTACAAGGGAAACAACTCCAAGTAGCTCAGTAATTGCTCCTCTTAGGTCCCCCTTAGGTGACTTATTCTTTAGCGATCCTTTCTTGTTAATGCTACCTAACCTACTTTCTTCTAATACTCCTGTACCTTTCCCATAGCGTTCTCTAGGTTGCTTAGTGGTTCCTAGATAGTCTTATTATAGCCTATCCACTTTACTTTATACTATGTTTCGTCATCTACATCCTTGTAACTAATAATCTTTAAAACTTGCCATTTGTCTTCCTCCTGTCCTCTATACATGTCTGCCTTATAGATTGGCGGCTTGATATTTCCGTATACTGGTTCTAGCATTGCGACATACTATATAGGGTAGATTTTCATTTTGGCTAGTAGGTTTAACTTGTACGTAACTAATAAAATTCTTTGCTTAATTTTAAAAGGTCCTAGTCTAACGTAATCTAACTTCTTACTTAGTTATTAACTCTTGAAATTTTTGTATAGTAGCCATACTTTATCCCCCTCCTTAAGATCTAGTCCCTTAGATCTCTTAGCATTATAGTACTTTTTTATTCGTTCTTGTACTAGTTTAGCTATTTCTTTAAGGTCTGCATAAAGATTTATTAACATCTCCATTCTTTGCTTAGCTGTGCTACTCGTCTTTTTTGCTTAATATGGCGATAACAATGTTTTTAGCTCGTATCCATAGTTCGCCTTAAATGGTAATGTTCCCATTTCTTCTTATAGTATTGTATTGTATACAAACTGTGTAACTAGTAACAACGATACCCAATTATTCTATACGTAATTAACATAATGCTTTAGATACTATTTTAGTGTCTAGTTTAGTCTTTCTGTTTGTCCGTCCATCTACGGATAATATGCTGTAGACGTTACTACGTAAACCCCTTATTCTGCCAGAAACACGTCCTAAAATGCTGCTATAAATCTTGGATCTCTATCCGATATAATTTTGTCTAGTGCTCCATGTCTTGTAAATACTTCTTTTATATAGATTCTAGCAATATCTTCTACTAATATCTCTTTAGTATATGCTATAAAGTATCCCCACTTTATTAGCTTATCTACTATTACTAAGATCGCGTTATAATCTTATCCTATAATAGGATCTCTTAACTTTGGTAACTTAACAATAAAGTCCTATAATATAACCTTCTATAGTCTTTCTGGTGTTTCAATAGGTTATAGCCCTCCATACGGCTTATGCCTCATCGGTTTGTTCCTTTAGCAATTTGGATATTCCTTTATAACTTATCTTGCTAGTCCCTAGATTCCTTAAATGATGTACTCCTCTTAAAGTCTTAACACTAAGCCTATAGCTCCGTTGTGTCCTTATATTATTCCCTTGTGGAATTCCTTAACAAATTCTTCTGCAATAGACTTAGGCACATACATTGCTTCTCTGTTTACGTATTACTCTAAGTCTAGATCCTCTGCCTATACTTCTTAGATCTTCTATATCTACTTACTCTTTGGTAACTTATAGATCTGACTTTCCTTGGTTGCTGTAATCTTTGGATAATTATACCTAATTAATCCGTCTTAATTCTTTCGCAATAAAGCTCCCAATAGCTTTTTATCGCTTTATAGTTCAGCCTTCCTACTTAGAGCATCTGCTTGTGCATTGTCTGTACCCTTAGTATACTGAATTTCAAAATGGTATTCTATAAGCATTTCCACCCATCTAACCTGTCTTTGGTTGAGTTCCTTTGTTGTTAGGAATCCTATAAGGTTCTTATAGTCCGTCTTAACCATAAATGGTTTTTCTGTGCCTTGTAAGAATGCTCTCTATTTCTTAAGTACTACAACTATACCTAACAACTCCTTGTTGTAGATGTCGTAGTTTAACTCTAGTGGTGTTATCTTTCAACTGTAATATACTACTAGGTGCTATCCATCCTAATATTTCTATAGGAAGCACGCTCCTAGTGCAAAGTCTAATGCATCCGTTTTTATAACCATCTCTAGACCTGGTTAATAGATCTTAAGAACTGGCTCTTGGGTAAACAACTCTTTAATTTTCTTAAATAGTGCTTATTATTCCTTTCCCTATGCCCACAGTTCTTCTTTCTTGGTTAACCATATAAACGGCTTAATATCCTATAACTATTGCGCTATAAACCTTCTACAGTAATTGCAAAACCCTAGGAACGATCTCAACTGCGTAACATTCTCTAGTTCTTACCAATTCACTATAGCCTCGATCTTCTTTGGATCTATACTAAGCTGGCCTAGTTTAATAATAAATCTAACAAAATCGGTCTTCTGGGTAAAGAACTTGTATTTCTTAATTGCTACTAGCATCTGTTCTTCCTATAGTCTCTTTAAGACCTATTTGACGTGTTCTCCATGCTCTTCCTTACTTTCTAAGTAGATAATAATGTTGTTGAGGTATGCCATAACAAATTCATCTAGGTATTCACCTAACACACTATTAATTCGCTTCTAAAATATTGCTGGTGCATTTATAAGCCCAAATTGTATAACTAATAGCTCGTATAGTCCTTTCTTTAACCTAAAGGCTGCCTTCTACTTGTCGCCTTCCTTGATTCTAATCTAATAGTACGCCCACCTTAGATCTATCTTTGTAAAGATCTTTACGTTGCCTATCCTGTCTTGGATTTCGCTAATTAAGGGTAAAGGATACCTATCCTTTCTGGTAATGCTGTTTAACTGTCTGTAGTCTATACACATCCTAAGTTTTCCATTTTTCTTTAGGATGAACAGTACTAGATATCCTGCTGATAACTACAATAGTCTAATATATCCCTTTTATAAGTTCTCCTAGATAAACTCTTTAAGCGCTACTAACTCTGTTTCAGTAAGCTTATAAATTGGAAAGAACTTTAGACTTATTCCCTCTTCTAATTCTATCTCATGGTCCCAAGCTGTATGCTCTGACAGCTTTTCACTTTTAGGTAACTATAACTTTTTACCATACTTGTGGTATCTCTTTGGTATATAACTTAAGCCTCACTTAGTCTCTTTATATGTCGCTCTAACTTAGTACCATACCAACTTAGTTTGCTGTCGCACTTTGCGTCATTATATATCCTTAATATCGACTTAACCTGTAACCCAATCGATCTTTAGATTATACTTTTGTAATTAAGGCATTCCTAGTATCGCCTTGTCCTGTCCTAATGGTAGGATATTAAAAGACATTCTAACTGGTTTCCCTTTAATAGTTATCTAAATAGGTCCTATTTTGAAATTAATAATGCCTTCTCCATAGGCTATCTAATCTCCTAAAATTATTATAAGTGGATACGGGTGTTCCTTCTATCTATATAGTAACCCTATCCTCTCCACTGCCTTTGGTAATATATGGTTCCTTATTGCTCTACTATCTACTAACGCTTTAAACTACTGATCTTGCTACTTGGCTTATAAATTTAGGTGTCATCCTTAAATTCCTTTAAGGGTCTAAGGCTCTAACACTAGTTCCCTCTAGTCCCGTACGCCTCCCCTTTTCCTAACTGTTAGCTGCTAGATCCTGCCTGTACTTAGTCTAACTTTAGCCAATACTTAGTTTGTTTCTTTTTCTCTATATGCTATAGATAAGTGTTTTCTAGGCACTTCTACTACTGTTGTCCGTCTAGGCATTCTTCCGTAAGGAATCTTCCTGGTTAAAGTGTTAAGTCCCCTTAACCTTGTACTTCTACTAGGTGCCAACTATGTATATACTTGGCGTTTCTAAACCGTTTTTCTTCTAGTGCCCAATATATTCTTACTAGGTATTTTCGGTTCCTATCTTTTAGTGCTTTATGTATATTGCACGTGTTATCCATATAAGCTATCTATAATAGTATATAATACGCTGCATGTTTTGGGTTAACTCTTAGTTCGTCTTTATTCTTAAGTTTAAACCTATACCTAGTCGACCTAACTACTGGTATCTCTGCTATAGGTACTAAGATTTGTTGCTCGCTTCTCTAGTCCCTAGATCCCTCTTCTAGGTTCCTTAACGTTATAATTAACACTCCTTTAATATGACTTATGCGTTTCTCCGTAATAGGTTAGTCTTAGACAACTTTTTTGTCTAGCTATATATAAAAATCTTCCCATTCGTTATTGTGTCGTTGCCTATACCACTTTCCGTACAGCTGGTTTAGTGTATATGGTCTATCCGTTAGAAAGTACCTTGTTATCGCTATATTATAACATCCTTTGGTATGTCTTTCTTTGAACCTAGTTGGAATATCTAGATCCTCTTCTTATTCTAATTTGTCTAACCACTTTGCCCTAAGTGTCCCTACACTTGGCCTATTAGTAACTCTTTATACGGGTGCTCTGTCCCTTATACAACCTGGTATAGCTGACCTCTTATCTAGCTTCTGCTCTTGCTATGCAATAATTCTTGTTCTGAACTTATCTATAGTTTTTTATTTTCTGCGTTTTGTAGCTAGATCTTTATAGTCGTCTTGTTTTTTAATCCTAGTATTAACTGTTTAATCTTTAGGCTGAATACTGCGTTTACCTAGGATTGCTAATGTTCTTATTTGTTCCCCAAACTTATAGTTCTTAAACTTGCGTTCTGTACTCATTCGTTTATTATTAAACTAAGTTGCTGCCCTTTCCCATTAGTTTTTGTCCGTTGTGGGTTCTTAGGTGTGTCTTATCTCATTTTAAGAATCTTAAGCTTCTCTTATCTCTTCTTGAGAATCTTAAGCCTGTGGCCTTTTGCCTTTATTGAGTGATAAGCTAGCACTAGTAGTTATCTACTTACTTAGTTTCTTCTAAACGTTACTCCTATTATCTTATAAAGCGATGGAAATTGTATTTAATAGTGTCGCTATACCCGTTACTAAACCTCGCTTGGTAGTGGTCTTAGTCTCTGCTTCTATTGCGTTCTCAAGGTTTAAGTACTCCTAATTAGCCTCCTTTTTGTCCTTATTACTGTTAATCAATAAGTACTCTAACTCTATTGTTATTACTACTAATCTTTATCCGTATGTTGCTGTAACATTTTGATCTAGCTTATAGAGTTAATCTTGTTCTTTATCTAACTCTCTGGTTCCTTGGAGTCCTTTTAACTCTAGCTCTTACGGCTAATAGCTTGCGCCGTACTTAGCGTCCTTATAAATTTAGCATACGTTATTGTAACAATACGCAAAACTGTTAATTAAACACTCTTTTGTTCCTTGCAGTGCACCGTTATCCCTCTGTATGTATGTGCCGTCTGCTGGTCTGGTTCCTTTTACCGTATAGTTACTCTAACTACCTCTGTAGTCTCTGGTGAAATGACCCTGTTTTCCGCAATTTATACAAGCTCCGTCTTTGAACTATCTTTCTTGCTATGGAGTCCACTTAAACGTCTTCTGCTGTTAAGATCCCTGGTTTAGCCTCTACTCCTAGGTCCTTTAATTACTTAATCCTTAACCTCTAGGTTTCTATAGTTTCTTTTCCCATCTTTAGGTTTCTTTGGTACTACTTAGGTCTATTAGCTCTGCGCTATTCCATAGTTTTTGACTCTATATCTGTCGTTGCGTACTCTGCGCCTTATACGACTGTAGAACTCTGTCTTACCCTCTCTTGGCTTGTTCCCTTTGGTAGATCCTATTATTAATCTTTATTAACTAATCTATTAACTCTCTTAGAGTATCCGTATCTTCCATTAGGATAATTACGTCCTGGACTTTAGCCTTAAGTCCCTATTTATACTGTGCTATGAGCGCCCTATTGTTCCACTTAACCTGTGTGGCTAGTGTTTAAAACTGTGTTGTATACTTAATTGTTAAAGTGCGTTGTACTAAGTTCTAAAGCTTTTATTCCGCTGTGGTTATAGCCTCCGGGTCTCTAAATATCTGCGTTAGTTGCTCTACGAACCCGTTCCAACTAGTAAATATATACCGTATATCCTAGTTAGTAGTTGTTATACCATTAGCCTATATTTCCGTAAAATACGGCTTAAACCACTTAAGTGCCCTCCCCGTTAGGAATAATTCTGTATAGGCTACTTGGTCTAACGATGTTACTAACTTCGCTCCTTCCTATACTACTTTAAAGTACATTTGCGTAAGAAATCCTTTGAGCTTTGACTTCTCTCCTAAGAATTGTTTAATTAAAGGTAACTTGATCTTTACTGCTCTAATTCCATTAATGCGTTCTTTAAGTATCCTATTATTATCTTATAAGTGATTAACCATTTCCTGTAACTGACTTTGCGTAACCACTTAAGAATCTCCCTTATTTATACTGGTATTACCTGGACCTGAGGTTGTAGCTCCCGTTGACGCTATTGTAACTGGTGCTGCTCTTAGTAGCATGTTATTTAATCTCTCTATTTAGTACTGTAACCTTGGTAGTAAATATATAACGGAACCTTATAGTAGAAACTACGGTGGGTTCTATCAATAGGCTGGGTATATAGGTATGAACAAAATTAACAACGTAATAATAACTGGTGGAGTGGTTGCCCAATAGATTAACTCTAATTGTATTCTAAGATTCACTACAAAGAGAGAACTATCTGGGTAGAGACTGTGGTCCTTTAAATACACAACCGTACTCCTAAGAAATCCCTTCGCTCCATTTACTCTGTCTGCTCTGTCTACTCTGTCCCACAGATTACATAGATTACACAGATTATACAGATCACATCACGTGACCTCAGCTACCATTCCTCGTCACATGGTTCCACCGGATCCATTCTGGACCGTGCCTGTATTAACTAACTAGCTTCCCGCGACTCTTCTCCAAGTAGTTGTAACATCGTACTTAAAGCGTCCGTAACAGTAAGGAAAAGAAAGTAGGAAATAGGGGAAAAAGGGTACATAACGTTTACTTAGTTGCTAGGTTAATGGGTACTGTGCTACGCACAGGTAGGGTAGAGCTTAGGTAGCGGTTCTAGTAGAACTTGGCAGAATTCAGCAGTTAGAGGTCCTTAAAGTTACTAGTTAGCAACTCTAATAGTAAAGATAGCAGATTACGGTGGAATACGGTAGATTGCTATTAGATTGCCATCTTGTAGTTAGTCTCCGGTTATTTAGTTAGTAGAAATAGGTGGACGTGTATAAGGTGTTATAGGGGTGTCCTATAACAGTACTCCCTCTTTAAACTTAAGTATCTGCGAGATAGGGCTGTGGTAGTTCTAGGTGGAGTTTATAAAAGTCTTCTATAGCTTGTGTAAGTCCTATAGAGTTGGTAGGTTCCTATAAGGGTTTAGTAAAACCTCTCCATTTTATAAGGTACATATATTTCTATTTCTATTTATTATACTTAATGTCGTTAACTCTTTTAATGAGGTACTTATCCTTACTATCTACTTTAACTAGTGGGGGAGGGTCTTAGATTTGTCTAGGCAGGGCGTCTAATATAGGGGCGGCAGGGTAGAGGACTGACGTATAGAATATAGGGTGGATTTTAACCGTATTAGGGAGCTTTAGTTAGTAGGTATAAGGAGAGACAACTTTTTCAACCTTATAAGGGCCAGCGTTCTTCCAATTAAGTTTCTTAGTAGGTTGTTTTATGTTTAGATTTCTTATATCTAGTCAGACGAAGTTACTAATTTAGTAGGCCAGTGCTAGGGTTTGGTTCTTATTTACTGCGGCTTTATAGACAAATTAGGCCTATATTATTTTATTAGTAAGGAACTCTTATAGTTCTTCTATTTTTTTTATAAATTTGTTTGCTTCTGTAACTTATAAGGCCTAATAAGCTAGGCAAGGAATATTACTAAAGGGTTTAAAACCCATTTATAGATACTAGCTGTAGTTAGCCAGAAATGGGGAGACCTTTGTGGTTTCTAAGACGGAGTTATTTGTAGTAAACTTAGTAAATATAAGCTAGTCTATCCAGTCGTCCTATAGATACGACGTGTATATCCGAATATATTATTTTATTATAGCATTTGCACGTTCCGTTTAACTATCCGTTTCTAGGTAGTATGCCGTAGATAATAGTACTTTAATGCAGAGTTAGGTAGTTAGTTTTTTCTAAAACGTAGAGATAAACTAGCTGCCTTTATTGGAGATAATTATTTTAGGGAGTCTATGGAGTTTCTATATATAATCTAGGAATAGTTAGGCGACGGCAGGTATTAATATATTGGGATAGGCGATTAAGTGTCTTATTTTAGATAGTTAGTCTATAACTATTATAATATTTATACAGCCTTTACTTATAGGGAGTTTAACAACAAAGTTAATTAAGATATCCTTCTATCTTTAGTCTGGAATAAGTAGTGGCTTTAGAAAGCCGTTATATATTTTATACAAAGCCTTAGCTTATTGGCAGGTATAGCAGCTAAAGATATACCTTTATATTGTATTATGCATATTTGGCTAGTAGTACTCCCGTTAGAGTAGTTTTAGGGGGTTTCTACGGCCTAAGTAGCCGGCTACTAGTAGGTTATGTACGTGTTTAAGAAGCTTAAGCTTAAGTTCGTCGTGGTTAGGTATAATTAGGCGGTTTTAGTAGTATAAGCGGTCTCTACGAGCTTTATATTTACTTAGAGAGATCTTTTTAGAGCGTCTAACGCCATCTTAAATTAGCTTAAGTATCTCTTAGATAAACTCGTTATTTAGGTATTCATTAATTATAATCTATTTAATTGATTAATTAGTTATTTTAAGGACGTATACTGTAAGGTCTTTAGCTAGGGGGTTAAATAATTTAGGGTGAAGTAGGGTTTAATTGCGGTAGGTACGTGCTTCTTCCTATACTGGTATGTCTTATAAACGTTAGGTTAGGGCATTAGGTTTTTAACCTTAAACGCCTAAGCGGTATGTAATTAAGAATTAGAAATAAAATAGATATTCTAACTAGCGGGCTTAATAATAACTTAGCTATTTTATAGTTGTAAAATACTATAGATTCTTATAGTTACTAAGGACCTTAATTAGAAATCTGGTGCCTTCTAGTTTAGGTTGCTTTTATTTAAAATATCTAATAATAGCTAATAATTCCTTATCATAGATCTTGTAGTTATATTTAGCTGGACTTAGTTATTTTAAGAAGTATACTATAGGGTGTAGTACTCCTTCCTTATTATACTAAGACAAAATACCTCTAGTAATATAGTTAGATAAGTCGGCTTCTATAATACTCTTTTGGTTTAGGTTAAAGTATTAAAGTATAGGTGCGGTAGTAAATATAACTTTTAGATAGGCAAAGGCCTTCTTACATTCCTTATTAAAGATAAAGGTTTTGTTTTTTTAGGTTAGAGCTATAAGGGGTAAGACCAGGGCAGAGAAGTTATTAATAAACTATTAGTAGAAGTTAGCAAATCCTATAAAGGCTCTTACGTCCTTAATGTTCTTAGGTTCTTACTAGTTTATAATTACTTTAATTTTCTTCAGGTCTATTTATATGCCGTCTATAGAAATAATAAGTCTAAGGTATAGAACTTCCGTTTTATAGAATTCGCACTTATCTATATCTAATTATAGGCTAGCTCTATATAAGGCCTTTAAGATAAGGTTAATATATTTCTTATATTTAGTTAGGTTATTACTATATACTAGGATATTATTAATATAAGTAGTATAAAAAATGTCTAGGTAAGGTTATAGGGTATTATTTATAAAGTATTAAAATAAACTTGGGGTATTTGTAAGGCTAAATGGCGTTACTAAGTATTTAAATAGTCTATACCTAGTACGGAATATAGTAAGCTATTTATCTCCTTTTGCGATATAGAGACGGTTAAATCTATAGATAAGGTTGAGTTTTATATAGTAGCGAGCCTTACTTAATTAGTTTAATATCTCTTAAATTAACAGAAGCGGGTATTAATTCTTAATAGTAATGGCGTTAAGAGCTTAGTAGTCTACATAGAAGCATAGACTGCCGCTAGGTTTCTTAATAAAGATTATAGGTGCAGCTATAGGTAAAGAGCTTACTCTAATAAATCCTTTACTTAGGTATTTGTCTAAATACTTCCGTAGCACTTAGAGTTCGTTTTGGGACATTCCGTATAGGGGTCTAAATTCTAGCTGTTTTCCTTCTTTAAGTATAATCTTGTAGTTATATAGTTAGTACTCTACTAACTTATTAGCTTCCTTTTATAAAAATACTTCTAGATACTTATAATAGCATACTAGTACTTTTATAGTAGGGTTAGTATGTTTCTTTAGTGCTAGGGCCTTTTTAATATCGGCTATTATAACGGTGAAGATTGTATATTTAGGTTTTCTAGTAAGTTATACTAATAGGGTAGCTCTAATTATATAGATATCTATAAAAAGGGGGGCGAGTTGCTAGCTAGCAACTTCCTTTTAATTATTTACTGTTTCTTATTTAACTTTAGGTTTAGTATTAGGTACGGAGTTAGTATTAGATTTAGATTTAGGTTCTTTAAGTATCCTTTTTATAGTAGAATACTAGTTCTTCTAGTACTTTTATATATTAAGCTTAAGTTTAGACTTCTGCTTAGTTTGGGGTAGTATAGTAGTTAGGGTTAGTTTATGTGGTTTAGTGTAATTTTTAGGTTTTTAGTGGAATTAGGTAGACTTTTTAGGTATAGGGTAGATGTTAGTAGAAATTTTAGACTAATAGATCCTAGTGGATTTTTTAGATTTTAGTTTAGGGTTTAAGTAGCGAGTTATAAGGCACTTCTGCTTATATGTCACGGCATAGTCCTGACGTGTACTGTCTCGTACTGTTTCCTACTGTTGGCTGGCCCACCACTAGCGCCTTGGCGGCTGCCCCTACTATTTATATACGATACCCCCTTTTACCTCCTTCTCCTCTTTATATCACAATGTAGTTATTCAGCCTATTAGCATTATAGCACTGTGATAGTTTATGGTATCTCCTCTTGCGCCCTATTGCGATCTTTATTCTCCCTAGTCCACTATCTCTATTTTCCCAGTATAATCGTGACCCGGCGCGACCAATAATATTATACCATAGTCCCAGATAATCTTAGTATAGTCTTAAATAATTTTAGTATTGTCCTAGACAATCTCAGCATTATAGCCAGCCTTATAGATTTTAATTACCCTGCCTAGATCCCCTGAAATGGGTGACCAGAATACCCTGTTGGCGAATATATGCGAAGCGCTTGCCCGCCTCTTTGATACCTCCTATACTAACATTGCCTAGGCAATTAGGAGTGGTCCGGAGTACCCTAAGGACCTTAATGTGGCAGGAACATTTCAGCACCTCTCTATATATACAACCCTTTTGACTAGCGTCGAGAGCGGTCTCTAAATAGTCTACAATAAAGGCCGGACTGTAAAGTCCTAACTTAAAGAAGCTTAACATAGAATTAACTCCCTTAAGACACTTAAACTACGTATAAAGCAATACAAATAGTAAGCTTTGGTATATACTAAGACTATACAAAGCCTAAGCTTTTAGATCACTATACTTACCTAAACTATTGCCGATAAGAACACCGCTATTAGCTCTCCTCCCCTAGCTAAGCCCCGTAGAAAAAAGTGTGAAGTAAAAGATCCTATCCTATTTGATAGCAAGGGATCGCCAACTAAAAAGCAAGAAAAATTTAAAATATGGGAAATAAAGATCTAAGGCGTTTTTTATAGAGATGTAAAGTGCTTTAAGACCCTAATGGACGAAGTCCTCTATATGTCAGATATGCTGATAGATAAGGCTTATAACTATGTTAAGCATGGCCTTAATATGCTACGTATATACCCAAATAACCTAAGTAAATGGGCCTTCTCTAACCGAGAGTCTATGTTTGCGTATATAAAGAAGCACTATAAGACTATGGATATAACCCAAGCGGCTAAGAACAAATTAGATACCTTAAACTAAGGCGAGCGCAATTACTGGTTCTGGAAAGTAGAGCTTGACGAGTTAATAATAAAAGTAAATAAAACTGAGGAACAAAAGGTGGATCTACTTAAGAAGAATATTTTATCTAAGATAAAGGACTTAGCTCTTACCCTTAGCCGCAAAATTAATGATGCTAACTATAAGGGCTGGAGTAAGCAAATGGACGTGTTTGCTTATAACCTATAGAACCACGCCTACTATATTAAGCTAAATACCGCTAAGCTAAGTACCGCTAGCGGCTATTAACCTATACTACCTAATAACAACACCTTAGTACTAGCACTATAGAATAACCTAATAGACCTTAACGCCGTCAAATTTAGTGGCGGTAGTAGTAGCCTCCCTAATAACGTCCGAAGATATTATATAGATAATAGACTCTGCCTAGCATATAGTTAACCTGGCTACTGGAAAGATGCTTATAACCCTAAAACAAACCTAAATCCCCTTCTAATGCTACCGCGCTAACCCCTTCCTAGCCGCGGCGGATTCTTTAGCAGAGGGATTAGTAACCAAAATAATAACCATAGATAGGGACGTGGGTTCGGACACAGAGACCTATCCCTATAATTCCCTTCCCTAATACAGCCCCAGCTAATAGTCCCGTATATAAACTACGGACAAGTGCTCCATGCCGCTACTAACTGTAAGACTGGCTATGTCCTTGGCGAAGTACCCCCTAGTATATATATACCGTCAGAGACCGATATGTTAGGATATACTAGCTAAGACTATAGCTACTAGCTAAGCCCCATAATCTAGTTATTAAAAGACTAATCCTTGGACTAAGTCGCCTCTAAGGGTTAGAACTATATAGGGAGGAGGATAAAAGGATTAAATCTATGCTACTAGATTAGTTAGATCTTATTTTAAGTTAGCTGCTACTTAACCTTAGAATAGCAAATAATAATAGGAATGCTATCCTTATTTAGACCTACCTCTTCTTACTACGCAACCTACTCCTATAAGTTTTTATTGAAACAGTAAGCCTTATTAACAGTGGTAGCATAGCACTAGCGTTTGCAGACGAAGACTCGCCTATAAAAAAGCATAATATTACAATAAAAAGACTCCTAGTCCTAAAACCACTCCGCCTTACTAATAGACTCCTATCTAGCTTTATTACCCACTACTTTATAGCAAAAATAATAATTGGCTACTATATAGAATCCATACTCTTCTACATTATAAAGTTATTACCCTTAATACTAGTAATTCTTGGAATGCCCTGGCTTAAAAAGCATAACCTAAAACCAGACTTCCCTACTCTAGAGCTTAAGTTTAACTCCAATTACTATGCCTATAACTGTCTCCTATAGTATATTCCTAACTGTGACTGAGTAGCACTACGCGGACGCATTGCACGGCCAACGCTTAAATACTATTAGCTAATAGTAGAAGAGGTGCCTAACACTAGTGAGCTAATATACACAGTAAATGAAACAGAGGTTCTGGAAGACTAGACTACTGCCCCATTTCTAAAAAAACAAACACTGCTAGAACTATAAGTCCCCTATATACACCCACTTAACCTAGGTCAGCCAATAAGACACCTAACTTTAAGTTATTTACCGTACGTATATATGACCGCATATATAACAGCCAAGGGCGTTATAGCTAAGACTGAAACTAGAGCAATTAAGACCTCCCCCCTATAACGCCTAACCTCACACCCATCTCCCGCGCGTACTGTGTAAGGCCGCTGCCTTGTTTCCGCCCCCCTAGGCCAACTAAGCTGTGCTAGCCTAGCCGTAGCATCAGAGAACCAGATACGCCTTAACCTAGATAACATTAAATGCACTTATGCCGTTAATTTTACCCAGTTCTGTAAATAAAAAGGCGTAAAGGTGATAAGGATCTATATAGCGGAGCTAGTAGAACTAGTTAAATAAGAAGAATACTAATAGCTGCTTAAGGAGCTACCTATAGGCCTAATAGAAGTACCGAACCTGTTAGAAAGGTCTTTCCGCCGGCTAATAGAAGGCGACTATATAATAGAGGAAGCCTGTAAAGCGCTACCCCTTTATTTCTATAACTTCCTTAAAATAAACCTAAAAACTAAGTCTAAGTTTCTACGCTAAAAGATAGTTAATACTAATATTAAGAAATTCCTAAAAGGCAAACTAGGATTAACCTGTAAGGATATTTTGTAACGCTTACTAAAAGAGTTTTATAAATATATTAAACACTTCCTCCCTAAAAACGTAGATAAGCTGCCCCCTTACTAACCATAGGACTATAAAATTGAGATTATACTAGGAAAGCAGGCCCCGTATTATAAAAACAGACCACTTTTACCTGCTGAACTTAGCTGTGTAAAGAAGTGGATTAACGAGATACTAGATAAGGGTTTTATCCGCGAATTGACCTTACTAGCCGCCGCACCACTTCTCCTTGCAGCGAAACCTGGCGGTGGTATATAAATCTGCCATAACTACCAAGGCTTAAATATAGTTACTATTAAGAACTAATACCCACTGCCACTAGTCTATAAGACACTTAATGTACTTTATAGTGCTAAGTACTTTACTAAGCTTAATATAATTACTGTGTTTAACCAGATCCGGATCGCGGAAGGCTATAAGTGGCTTATAGTATTTATTACCTAGTTTGGACTCTATAAGATACTAGTTATACTATTTAGTCTCTATAACGCGCCCGCTATATTCCAAAACTATATTAACTATGTTTTACACAACGCCCTTAATGACTACTGCACTGCGTATTTTGATAATGTCCTTATCTTCTTAAAAACACGCGCCGAGCATATAAAATATATAAATGAAATTATCTAGAGACTTGGTAATGCTGGACTCCAGATTGATATTAATAAGTTTAAGTTTTATGCTACCAAAACAAAATACCTTGGCTTAATTATCTTAACTAATGGCATGACCATGGACCCTAAGAAGGTGTAGGCCTTACAGGAATAGAAGAACCCAATATTAGTTAAGGAACTATAGTAATTTCTTAGCTTTGCGAACTTCTACCAATAATTTATTTAAGGCTATTCCTGTCAGATAATCTGTATTCTCTAAGGCGTGGGACACGTGCACGAGTCACGTGCACGGGGCACGTGCATTATAAATCTCTTTAGAGCCCCAGGGGCCCTAGGTCAAGACATCGACATTAATAAACAATTAAGTCAAGATCATCAATCAATTAACCCATTTAATTAATAAACCACTCTACACGAATTTCGTAACAGTTATAAGCCCAGTCCGCCAACTTAAGAAGCTATTCAGCTATTACTTAATCGTTTAAAGAAATTCTACCTTATTGTCAGACTCTGATACCTCATTGTTAAGACGCAGACTTTAACAGAAATCCTACCTCAATTATTACAAGATAAGTCTTTAACGAGATTCCATAAGATTCTATAAAATTCCACCTCAATCTAATGACAAGGACAATCCTAACAACAAAATACCATCTTAATCCCTCCTTTGCCTATCAGTTAAATAACTCCACCAACGTTGAGCTTGTCAACGACGATCATCCTTAATAAGTTAGAAGACTGGGAGTAATGGCTATAGCAACTCCAAGCCCTTATAGATTAGCGAATTTGGGCCCACGTTAACCCAGATAGTACAGCACCTTAATAAGGTCTACTACAAGAACCAGCCTATCCAGAAGTTATAGATTTTAATAAGAATGCAACCTTATATACACAGCTCTCAACAAATTAATAGAAAGTGTACAAGAACAGCAGACGATACTACAACTAGGACATAAAGTATTTCCTAAGATAGGAAGATTATCTTTAACAGATCCGCACCTAGATCACATCTATAGTATCGATTTAGAAGAAGCTACTGCTTAACCCTTCCTTAATAGTTAAAGAATGGCTATCTTGGCTAAAGGAGAATATAGAACCTACCTTATCATTCATTAGAAAGAAGGTATAATACTAGTATATAGAAGCCCTTAAGGGGTTTAAACAGTTGTTAAAATTAAACTAATGGCTAGATTAATGGGAACACATAATATCCCTAGAAGAGAAGTATAAGATCCCTCAAATATCTAATAGTATTTGGCTTTAAGGTTTGGCAGAAGTTATTTAACCTTTTAGTAACGCCTACTATATAAAGTACACTACCAAGTCAAATAACCCTTAGAAGTCGAGATCTTCCAAATACCACAGAGTAGCAAAGGAGCTATAAGAAGGACTTAGAACACCCTTAAAGAAAGCCAATGCTACTATAAGAGGCAGTACCTTTAATGCAGACTTCGCAGAGCAAGCCACTAAGGATCACTCTAATACTACTAAAGGTTCACAAAGAGGAAAGGCCTCAGCATGCAATAGACGCTTAAAGAGAGCCGGGACACTAGTGGATAAGGAGACGTCCTACAAGAAGCCAACGCCCAAGTGCTTAGCATGCGGAATACGAGGACACTCCCTACGGGACTATTGGTGTTTATTTAAAGACAAGAGACCTGCAGGAGTCACAATAGGAGATGCACGCATTAATAGGGCACTGAAAAAGGTAGAAAAGAATAAGAATCTTACTAACCAAGTTATAAAGATCAGACTTAAAGAACAAGAAGACGAGGCCTAATAATAACAGGACAAGAGCCAGAAAGTTAAGATTAAGGGAGAAGCTAATGTAATATTCCTAGAATTATATCACACCGGTTAAACCCATCCACTAAAGCTATTAACTATTCTTAACTTAGGAACCACTCTCCATATCTTTAATAACCTCTCTTATTTTTACAATTTTAGGAAAGCTCTAAGACACAAATATGTCACCGCCGGCAGCTCAGAAGTGCCTATACTAGGCTATAGTAATGTCACTGTCCAAATCACAAAACTAGACAAGAGCAAGGGAACCCTACGTCTTAAGGACGTTGCCTTTTGTACGGACTTTAATACAAATCTAGTGTTGTTCCGTCTGCTTCAAAAACAAGGGTTCTACTAAGACAACAAAGGAGACAATAATCTTCTAGTTTAGAAGGATAACACGATCCTATATTAAATGGAAGAACGTCACGGATAATAGACTATTAAATACATCCAACTAGGAAGTTAATCAGCGTTTAATATAAGCCAACTGCTACGCCGCCAACGGAAGCGCAGAGCATCATTAAGAGACACTTATCTAGATTTAAAAGGTGATGCGTATCTATAGCATCTGTGTCTAGGTCATCCAGGACCTATAAGCCTTTATTATTTAGGTCTCAACGCCCTAGGAGTTAAGCTTTAAGGCCCAAAGATAATAGAATGTTAATATTGCAGTCTTACCAAAATCAAGCATTAGGTCTCAAGAAGGTTCTTAGAACAGAATATTAATAAACCTTATTTTAACCTCTATATTAACTGGACTAACCTCAAGGAAGCGCATGCTGGATTTATATAAGTTATATTCATCTATAATACCTTCTTAGGGAGAACCTTCCCGTATTTTATAACAACGCATAGCGAAGAGAAGGAGATACTATAAGTGCTTAAAGATTTTATCTAATGGATTTGTCTAAGGCATAACCTTAAGGTTAACACTATTAGATTAGATAACGAGCTAGGGAGAAGGAGAACCCTTAAATAGCTACAAACCCAAGGGATTATATTCAAGCCTTCGGCGCCTTATACCTAAGCTTAAAATAGTACCGCCAAACGCTTAGGGGGTGTAATTATTAAGAGAGCACGTGCAATAAGAATTGCTGCCAATCTACCACACAATCTATAGAAAGAGATAGTTAACTATATAGTCTACCTTCAAGATCAAACACCACGGGAAAGCAATAGTTAGAAATTGCCCTATAAAAGGTTCTATACCATCCTAGCTAATGGGTCAAGAAAGCCGCAACTAGCGCACCTAAAAGCCTACAGCTGTAGGGCGTACGCGATAACGTTGGACGCCTAGCTAAAGAAGAAAAGGCTAAGCAAGCTAGATCCGCAAGCCCATATCAGCTACCTCGTTGGCTATAACTCTACTAATATCTATAGAATCTGGATCCTATATAAAGGTATCGTTATCTCTACTAGGGATATTATCTTTAACGAGAAGACGTTCTTTAATAGCAAGTAAACAGACATCTTAAAGGACCTACACGCTGAGTTAGACATGCTAATTAAGAAGATTTAACTCCCTAATACCCTAACTAAGAATAAGGTCCTTCTGGAAGATAATAAAGAAGTATTTAAACCGTCAATTTAAAAGGAAGACAACAACGCTAATAAGCCAGTTTAAACCTTTAATAAGTTAGCAGATCTTAAGCTTGCAAGAGCTCTTAAAGATGCATATTATACGCCACCTCTAATAGAAGAAGACGAAGAATCTCTATATACCTTTCACGTTAAGTATTCTATAAAGTTAGATATATAAGGTACTAATTAAGATATTATCAGCTAAGTAGGAGACGGGTTTTATACTTAGGGGGTGTTTAACAACTCTATTAAGGACTTATTTAAGGAAGCCTGTAATAATAGGTTTAAAGACTTTGTTACTAAAAGGATTACATTAGCCTATTACAGCGCCTTCTTAGTAGGAAGGAAGTTCAACCTTAACAGTTAACTTAACAATAGCAAGCTAAAATCAGGCAGAACACGCGATATTAGATTATATAGGAAGAACTTACCTTTGCTACCTTAGTTAATCCACAACCTTAATACGCATCCTCTTTAAGATTAGTTCTAAGAAGCTTAATAAGCTCACCTCCAATCCCATTATTAAATAAGGTTATTTTAAGAAACAGATAAGAAGCACATAAAGGGATAGTAAGTCCTTAACTTAATATAGGTGTTCGTCTACAAGACGGATAAGTATGGATTTCTCCAGAAATATAAGGCATAATTAGTAGTCTACAGAAATTAATAGGCCCTAGGAGACCTACCTATAAGAGCTACTATATTAGCTAGTACAACCTTCCGAACACTTATGGCAATCACCGCAAAATTCAACCTAGAGACGATATAGATAGATGCAGTTAATGCGTTTATTTATTGCGATCTCGACAAGGTTATCTATATAAAGCTACCGCCAGGGTTTAACAAAGGAAAAACAGACAAAGTACTGCGCTTAAGAAAAGCCCTATACAGACTATAACGATTACCACTATTATAGCAGAAGAATTTTATGAGCTTGTTAAACAAATTGGGTTTTAAAGAGGTACCTTAGGAGCCGTATATTATGCTAAAAGGTAGAATAGTCATCTTCTTCTACATCAACAATATTGTCTTCTACTACCAAAAGACAGATAAGAAGAAAGCTTAAGAAGCAATTAAGGAGCTAAGTAAGGAATACCAGATAAGTACCCTTAGCGAGCTAAAATAGTTCCTAGAAATCCACGTGCTATATAATTATAGCCAGAGGCTCCTGTGGCTATCCCAGGAAGCCTATATTAAGAAGATAGCTAACCAGTATAAGATAGATCTTAGAGGGCGTCTTTCAGACACTCCTATAGCAGAATCGGAACTCCTCCCTACTAATCACCAATTGATCCGTCCAACGCGTCCGTCCCCTAATACAGACCTATTAGTCCGCCCTATATCCCTACCAGCCTCTACAATGCTATATTAGAGAAAATTGGGTTTAGTACTTTATGCAGCCACTATAACGCGTCCGGATATTGCGTTTGCAGTATTAAGGCTAGTAAGGTTCAATTAGGACCTAAGCTAAGAGCATTATTAAGCGGCAGATAGAGTTATCTAATACCTATATAGTACGAGAAGCAGAGCAATCTGCTATAGAGGAGATAAGGAAGGAATAAACGGTAGAGGGAGAGACAAAGGAATACGCAACAAAGGACGAGATAATGGAAGAGACAGTAGAGGTAAAGCGCAATTATTTATCTATACCAGCGATACATTATTCGCAGACAACTCCATTAACAGAAAGAGCTCGCAAGGATACATTATAAAGCTATTTAGGGGGCTGATTGCCTGGAGAGCAAACAAGCAGGGTATAGTTATAACGTCAAGCATAGAAGCTAAGTTGTTAGCCCTATTATAAATAGTAAAAAAAGCTATCTTTACTAGTAGGCTATTTAAAGCAATAATGTTACACCTAAATGAGCCCTTAATTATTAAATGTGACAATACCTAAATACTCCAACTGATTATAGAAGACACGGTAAAGCTGATTATAAAGCTCCGACATATTAACATCTATTAACACTAGCTATGTTAGGAATACGCAATAAGATAAGTATGATTTTAATAGACAGCAATAAAGGAGATAATCGCTAATAGACTTACAAAGGCCCTGCCTAAGCAGAGGTTTTAAAGTTTCGTTAATATAATTAGGATGGTGGATATTAAGGAGCAGCTAGATAAGGAGAAGCAACTAAAGGACCTAAGGGACGGTATTAAAGCAAGATAAAAGGATTTAGATAAGATTACGGTTTAATTAACTTATTAATAGACACAAGAAGGTAGCTAGCTTTAACCTTAAAGAGCTTAAAGCTAAGGGGGTGTGTTAGATAATCTGTATTCTCTAAGGCATGGGACACGTACACGAGTCACGTGCACGGGGCACGTATATTGTAAATCTCTTTAGAGCCCCAGGGGCCCTAGGTTAAGACATCAACATCAATAAACAATCAAGTTAAGATTATCAATTAATCAACCCATTTAATTAATGAACCCCTCTACACGAATTTCGTGACAATTCCAAGGTAGTTAAGCCCATAACCAGGCTACTAAAAAAGAGTATTAGCTAGTTATAGGGCCCTGATTAAGCATAGGCATTCCAGACCCTAAAAATAGCGTTTACTAAAGCACCGGTCTTAGCGTATTACGACTATATAAAGAAGACTGTAGTAGAGACAGACGCCTTAAACTAGGCTTTAGGTGGAGTGCTCTATTAAGCCGACAAAAGTAACAAGCTTAAGCCAGTTGTATTCTTCTCTGCTAAGCACTTAGCCCCTAAATGCAACTATAAAATATATAATAAGGAGCTCCTAGCAATTGTTAAGGCACTAAAAGAATAGCGTCCCAAACTATAAGGAACTAAGCAGCCGTTTAAAATTATTACGGACTATAAGAACCTCTAGACCTTTATAATAATAAAACAACTAAACCAGTGCTAAGTCTGCTGGGCTAAGTTCCTTTCCTAATTTAACTTTATTATTACCTATAGGCCCGGCACTAAAGCCATAATCCTGGACGCTTTTAGCCGCCTCCTAGGTGTTGCACCTGCTAATGCTAATAATAAACGTCTATGACACTGAGACCGCGTTGTCTTACTACTAAAGAAAGTTGACCCTACTATCCTAGAAGAACTACTGAGCGAATCCTAAGACCAGAGCATTAAAGACTTTATTATAGTAATGGACCCGGAGCCTAAGAAAAAACCCCTTAAGGAGCTTATTAAGAATGCCTATAAAGAGAACGAACTCGCTAGGAATATGTTAGCTGTACTACGCGAATAGGAAGACCGTAAAGCACGCCGTTGGCCTAAGTAGATTAGGAAGCTGCTCCGCTATAACAAATCCAAATGTTTAATTGTTGACGGCCTAATCTACTATAGGAATCAAGTATTTGTCCCTAATTTACATAAACTCTAACTAGAAGTTGTATACCGCACGTATAGTTTAGGCCCTGTAGGTCACCTAGGTCGCGTTAAGACACTAGACCTCCTTAATTGAACGTATTAGTGGCCAGGTATTTTACAGTTTATGGCTACCTTTGTAAAATACTGCGCTCTTTGCTTCCGCATAAAGACCCCACGCTTAGCACCGCCCGGTTTCCTAAAACTACTAGAACTACCAGTCCGCCTATAGACCGATATCTCTATTAACTATGTTATTAACCTGCCTAAGTACCTTTATAACGGCAAAATATATAGATATATCTTTATCGTTGTTAACTGCCTAATAAAGATGAGACACTTTATTCCTATTACTAGCCTAGATACTGAGGAGCTTATTAAAGCATTTATCTATACTGTCTATAAGTTATATGGCGCTCCAAATACCATCGTTTCTAATAGAGGCTTTTTATTCGTTTCTAACTTCTGGCGTTGCCTAAACTAGCGCCTAAAGGTAACCCTAAGCCCCAACTCCGCATAGCACCCTAAAACAGATAGTTAAACCGAGATTGTTAATGCAGCAATGAATAAGTACCTACGCGCCTTTATGAGCTTCACCTAAGATAACTAGGTAGATTGGCTCCCCCTTACTAAATTTGCTACAAATAACCAGGTTAATAAGACCATGGAAATCTTACCATTCTTTGCCAACTATAGCTACAACCTATGTCTAGGCGTTGAACTAGCAGGCCCCCAGCCATTAGCCCTATCTATATATGCAAAGAAGGAGTACCTATAAGCTAATACTATTGCTAACTGCTTTAAGCGCATCTTAACCCAGCTTAAAGCCCTAGCTCATATCTCCTAGCGATGATATAAAGACAACGCTAATATAAAACGAGACAAAGGTATAATATTTAAAAAGGATAACATGGTTATGGTTAGCCTTAAAAATATAAAGACTAACCAGCCTAAGAGGAAGTAGGATAATAACTAGGACGGACCCTGGCCCGTCCTAGCTGCCTATAGAGGAGCAGTTGTAGTTGACCTCCTAGACTATATCTATGTTAATAAGTCTTTCTATACTTTAAAAGTCCGCCTCTAGTTCCCTAAAGAGATCTCTAGTTAAGCACGCATTAATAAAGAGGAACGTTGTAATGTTACAGGCAGGATAGCTAAAAGGGATAATGATGGCAATATTACGGATAAGTGGGAATTTAAAAAGATTCTTAATATACATAATAAACAAATAGACGAGCATGGCTTAACATACTGTATTAAATGGAAATATTATAACGAGAAAACCTGGGAACCCGAGAAATCCCTAAAAGGGTGTGAGCGCGTACTACTAAGGTTTTATAAACAACACCCTAAGAAGCTAGGACCCCCAGACTGGGCACAAGATAAGGGAGAGCCACGCTAAGGCTATGGCCGACCACGAAGGTAATTTGTGGTGGTTGAGATCTTATGGAACTTTGACCGCCGGTTAAAGTTATCTAATTAGTTGGTTTTTTGCCAAGAAGCGCCACATGGTGGCGGTGTAGAGTTCTGCTGATTTTATTTGTTAAGCTAACCAATCAAGATTTTCTATGCCCGGCATAGAAAATCGCTATTGGCTCGGTTAAGGGCGGTAAGCAGAAGTGACATCTTTACAGCGAAAATAGGTTACTTGTTCGGTTTAGGGACTAAACCTTCTGGGGAGGGGAGTACTGTTATAGTATAGTCCTAACGCGTACTGTCTCGTATTGTTTCCTACTGTTGGCTGGCCCACCACTAGCGCCTTGGCGGCTGCCCCTACTATTTGTATATAATACCCTCTTTTACCTCCTTCTCCTCTTTATACCACAATGTAGTTATTCAGCCTATTAGCATTATAACACTGTGACATTATAACAGGAGGCGGTAAATAGAAGCTTAAGGTTATCCTAATTAATAGTTACTTTATATAGCTTTATCTAAGGTTGTTTAAGTATTACTAAGTAACCTAGGGTAGTAATAAAAAGCCTAATTAGTTCTTTATAGTTTAGGTATTAGAGTTTTAGGAATACTATATAGGTAATACGGCCTAAGATAGTACGTTTACTATTAAATCTAAATATATTAATATGCTAGTTAAGGGGGGTTAGGGTAAAACTATTATCTTATATAAAGATCTTATTAATAAATCCTATGCTACTGGCTCCTGTGTTAATTAGGACTTAAGTATTAGCCTATTAATTATTCTGCTAAAGACAATAGTTAATAGTTATGCTATAATTCTAAGAGTTAGAATTTGTAATATTTAGAGTATTTAATAAGATTCTAAGGCAGCGCCGTCCCGGAGAGCGACTTAGCTCTAGGACCTTCCTTTTAGAGGCAACTAGGGTAGGGTTCCTATAGAACGTTAGCTATAACTTTGTCCTTATAAGTAGTGCTTACTAGATATAGGGCTAGAGCTATATAAAGATTAGGGATAGTAACTAGAGGATTAGTACGGTAAACGGTTACTAGTGTTAGCCGTTTATAAATTGTATTAGGGTATAGGGATAAAGCAGTATCTTAAAATATAAGCCTTGCTTCCGTATTTAAAGCAAAGGCCTAGCTTAATATGTTGTTCTTATTTAGGGGACCCTAGTAGGGCATACTCTAGGGTTCTAGAGTTAATATCTATGGCGTTAGTGTGCTTAGACTAAGATAATAACTTAGTAGTTATTTATAGAGCTGTCGTATTATATTAAGGAGTAGACTTAGTATTAGGCGTAGTATATTATTGTATTGTTTATTAATAACGTTTGCGTAGGCGTTAAGGGCTCCTAGTAGGTCTATACCTATTAGGGAGGTTTTTAGTTTAGGACTTAGGGATTTAATAAGGCTATTAACTAGTACAGAGTTATTCTAGCCTATTTCCTTTATATAACGGTTAAATTTAGAGAAGTATACTGGAAAGCTTTTTATTTCTTAAGTTATGTGGTTTATCTTTCTTTAAGTAGTAGCTTAGCGGTTTAGGTTACTATATGTGGCTTTAAAAAGTATAACTAGACTTTATACTAAATTTGGTTAAAGGGGTTTAATAAGGTTAGCTATGTCTCCTTCTAGTTAACTTAGGGCGTAGTAGAGTTAGTTGGCTTTAGTTAGGTAGCGGTTAGTATTACTAGTTAGCTTATTTTTAAGCTAGCCTAGAAATAATTAGAGTTCTTATTATTTACTAGTAAATATTAGAGGGTTTAGTAGTTATTTAGATTATTATAGTGCGGTAGTTAGTTTAGGGTAAATAGCTGCTATAGGTTTAGGACTTTTATTTTACGTGTTTGTCTCTAGAGAAGGCGTTTAGTCTTAGGGCCCTAGTATAGGCATTTTAAGGGTGCGGACTTCTTCTTAAAGGTCCTTAATTATTTATAGGTGTTATACTTCTTATTTAGCTTGTTATTAAGTTAAAGTGGCTTAGTTTTATATAAGGGCGTCTATAAAGGACTTCTATATCTCTACTAATTATTCTTAGAGTACGGATATAATGCTAGCGGCTGTTATAGGGGCTTTGGGGTTATTCTACATTTCGGAGGGTAGTATATAAGGTTAACGCAACGTAGTATTATAGAGTAAGTATAAGCGGTAATAATATATAGCGAAGTAGATATTATTAAGCTATGTATATAAACTGCGTAATAAAGTTAAGACGTTATATAAGAAAAAGAAAGTAGGAAATAGGGGAAAAAGGGTATATAATATTTGCTTAGTTGCTAGGTTAACAGGTACTATGCTATATATAGATAGGGTAGAGCTTAGGTGGCGGTTCTAGTAGAACTTAGTAGAATTCGGCAGTTAGAGGTCCTTAAAGTTGCCAGTTAGCAACTCCAATAGTAGAGACGGCAGATTGCGGCGGAATACGGCAGATTGCTGTCAGATTGCCGTCTCGTGGTCGGTCTCCGGTTGTTTAGTCGGTGGAAACAGGTGGACGTGTGTAAGGTGTTACGGGGGTGTCCCGTAACATAAGTGTAGTAACACCACGCCTTAGGAACGCAAGCTTATCCTTTATCTTACTTAAAGAATCTCCAAACTTATTTAACTAGCGGTCTATAGCTCGAACATCTTTTACTATATTAGTCACCTATTTACTAACTATATTAACGCGCGCGGAAATAGTAATTGCTAAATACACCCTAATAGATTCTATGCGAGTGGGAGTACTAGAAGTAGCACTAGACGCGCTAGAAATTAGTAAAAGAGTAGGAGTCTTTAAGGGAGGGGAGGTCTCTAGAGGGGGGATAGTGCGAGTATAAAGCTATGCGGATATTATACCTTCTTACTAGGTGTCCTAGCTGGATTACTAGTAGAAGCTAATTACGCACGTTTTTTGCGCTAAGGTGTAACCGGCTCTGGTCTTAGTAAACTATCTTATATATGTATTAGCTAATAGAATAATAGTATACTATTAGTATATACAGCGTATACCTTTTCGTATAACCTGCTACCTAAACAATATTTTAAATATGTACCTCTAAAATAAGGTCCAGAGTCTTGCTTATAAACGCGATATTTATGGTCTTGCTTAACGCATAGAGCGTATAGCGGATTGCGTAGTATACTAGAGTTACCCTTAATATTCTAGACATGGGTATATATCCGCTAGCGAGCTTCCTTTATATTCTCCTAAGCACCAGCTTTTAGGGTGTACTATTTATTTGCTAATAGCACTTAAATAGGAAAGCGCTTGTTTATATTAATATTAGATATTATAGCTTAGGCTATCTATATACTGTGGAGCTTATAAGGCCTGTAGAGATTATAAGAGGATAAAGTAGGGCTTTTGGGAGAGCTGGCATTATTAAAATTACTCTCTTTATTGTTATCTAAAATCTCTAATATTTCTGTTGGGTTACTATAAAAGGTAAATTAGTAGATAAGATACTAAAATAGTATAGTTAACATATATGATTTAAAGGCTATCTTGTACTAAATATTTTGCGCAGCAATTCTATTAGCCTGCCTCTTAAGAGAAGCAGAAGCACGATAATAATTAAACTTTTTAAAAGCAGTAGGCAGCGAAGAGGCAGGCAGCAAAGAGGCAGGTGGCGAAGAGGTAGGTAGTAAAGAAGTAGGTAGCAAAGAGCTAGGCAGTAAAGAGGTAAGTAAATTTCTAGCGGATTTTATAATAGCCTTATTATAGTACTCTGCTAAATCTAATAAAAAGTATTTTAGTATATATTTCCTAAAATTATATTAGCTATAGGCATAATTTAGTATTAGAAAGCTAACTCTCTAGGTAAAGACCTTAAAGGATTAGTAAAAAAAAAGGGCGTCCTTAAAAGCGTCCTTAATTATTTTATTGTTAACGTTGCGTATATTAAGTTCCTTAACTAAATAGCTGTTAGACATATTTAGAGGTATAAAAGAAGGCATTATAGATAGTAGTATGCTAATAGACAGTAGATAAAACAACAATAATAAAGTTTACGGTATATGTCATAGAGTAAGTATAAGTGGTGATAATATATAGCGAAGTAGATATTATTGAGCTATATATAAACTGTGTAATAAGATCAAGACGTTGCGTAAGGAGAGAAGATAAGAAAACGGGAGGAAAGGGTATATATCGCAAATTTAGTTGCTTGGTTAACATATACACGGAGCAGAATAGGATTTAAGTAGTGGTCCTGGCAGAACTTAGCAGGATTTAGTGGACTTAGCAGAATATAGCAGAATACAGCAGATTGCCGTTAGATTGCTATAGATTGCCAGTAAATTACCATTAGATTATTGTCTTGTGGTTAATCTCTTCTTGCTACGTTAGTAGAAACAGGTAGACGCATATAAGGTGTTATAGAGATATCCTATAATAGTCCCCCCCCTTTAAACTCAAGCTTCTACAAGATGGGGCTATAGTAGTTTTGGGTAGAGTTTATAAAAGTCTTCTACGGCTTATATAAGTCCTATAAAGTTAACGGGTTCCTATAAAGGCTTAATAAAGCCTCTCTATTTTATTAGGTATATGTATTTACGTTTCCGTTTGTTATACTTAATATTATTACCTTTTTTAATAAGGTACTTATGTTACGAAGTGCATATAGAGCAGTTTATTAATAAAATGGGTTAATTGATTAATGATTTTATATCGTGACTTAAGTGACGTATCTTGAGGCCCTAGTGTGACGGGCTCGTATAAATGCTTCTAAACCGAAGCTTGTAGATTGCTACTATACAAGAATACTAAGCTAAGGAGAAGAAGAAGTCTGTCAGAGACTAGCAAGATATAAAGGGGTCGCCAAGGCGCTAGTAGTAAGCGAGCTAATAGCGATTTTCCATCCCGGGGATAGAAAATCCTGATTAGTTGGCAGGAGTTAGGGTCCACTGAGTATAGCAGGTGGCGTTGCCCCAGCACCGTTATATTACCCCCCCCTCCTAAAAAAGCCTGCCCTTAGGCGTTGTCCGAGCTCCTTATTGTTATCTAAATTGTTATAATTATCTACCCCTTCTTTCTAGTATTTAATCTAGCTTTCTAATTGGCGTGGTGGTCTAGGGAGGTTAGGGTGGGCTAGGTGGAAGTCCTGTAGCTTATAGGGAGAGTACTTAAAATTAGATACGGGGTACCATTCTGGATCTTTATTGTAACCTACCCAGCTCGCACGGTATTTTAGGGTACCGCGGTCTTTCTTAACTGCTAAGATCTCTTTAACTTCCCATTCCTCATCCTCTGCAATCTGAATTGGCGGCGGGGGGTTATTATACTATCCAGGCAATAGGTCATCCGCGGCCTTCCGCAGTTGGTCTGGAGAGAAGACAGGGTGGATCTTTATTAACTCTAGTAGCTTAACCTTAAAAGAGTGCCCTACCTTCTTAGGGATCTTATAGGGGCTAGCCATTTAGTGGTCTAGCTTACGGCTTGGCCTCTGGGTCTTCCAGTTCTTTGTTAACACCCATACCTTATCTCCTACGTGGAAGTCTACCTTGTAACGATATTAGTTTACGTCAGCCTCTTTCTTCTCTTATGCTTTTTTTATAATTGCTTGGGCAGTCTCCTAGGCTCCGTGCATTCTCTTAGCGAATATCTAGGCCTCTTTATAGCTGAGGCGTTCGCGGGCCGTTATAGGTCCTATAGGTCTATCCCAATCAAAGGATGTTCGTGGCTTGTATCCATAGATTAACTTAAATGGCGACATTCCTATACTATTATAAGGGAGCGTAAGCTGTGCGTAGTCTATTATAGGCAGTAGTTCCGACCAGTTGTCCTAGTAGTAATTAAC
>Ga0307507_10002446_pt1 | contig 38967 bp, 8 predicted proteins | sample 7_EM_MG_FD_207223 | JGI IMG/M metagenome (GOLD analysis project Ga0307507, IMG submission 207223) | Populus trichocarpa ectomycorrhiza microbial communities from riparian zone in the Pacific Northwest, United States - 7_EM | ecosystem: Host-associated > Plants > Roots > Unclassified | place...
GTGTATATAGCGGTATCGTTGACTGAGCTTAAGGGAGGGTGTTGGAAAACAAGCCCGCAACGATATCACGTGATGAGACTTGGGAGAACCTCTTGGCAGGAATCTGACCAATTAGAGAACTTCGACCACCGGTCGAAGTTCCTTGAAATCTCTTTAACCACCTATATAGAAAATAAGCAATGTACAGAGTTTTAGCCCCAATAACCTTATTTCAACAGAATTGCACCAAAACTCGGTCATATCGCTTCAAATCGCCGTCTTACACCAGCACAAGAAGAGAGCATTAAGTAGTGGGTCTTATCAAGAGATCAACGCGGTATGCCACCAAGAATCGCGACCCTACGGGAAATGGCTGGTGTTTTGGCTGCGCAGCGCGCTGAAGATGCCCCCATTAAGCCTATTGGCGAAAAATGGGCATATAACTTTATTAAGCGCAACGACAACCTATAATCTAAATTTAATCGCAAGTACGATTATAAGCGTGCTAAATGTGAGGATCCTGTGCTTATTTAAGGCTGGTTTAAACGCGTTTAAGATATAAAGATCCAATATGGGATTCTTGATGAAGATACCTGGAATTTTAATAAAACGGGCTTTATAATGGGTGTTATTGTAACAGCAAAAGTTGTTATAGGAACCGATAGGGCTAGCCGGCCTTAATTAATACAGCCAGGTAATAAAGAGTGGTTTACAATTATTAAGTATATTAATGCGATAGGGGGCTCAATTCCACCGCTTATTATTTTTAAAGCCGTAATGCACCAAGCTGCTTAGTACGAGGACAATATTATTCCACATAATTGGTTAATCGGCGTTAGCGAGAATGGCTGGACAATAAATGAAATTAGCCTTACCTGGCTGAGGCTATTTAATAAGCATACGAAGGATCGCACCGTTGGCACGCATCGGCTGCTTGTATTGGATGGCCACGGCAGCCACGTCCACGCCGAATTTAATCGCTACTGCCTGGATCACAATATTATTCCAATTTGCATGCCAGCGCATTCGTCACATATACTGCAGCCGCTTAATATAGGCTGTTTCTCAGCGCTAAAGCAGGCCTACGGATGTGGCGTTGAACAGCTTATAGGATGTGGCGTTAACCATATTAATAAACACGAATTCTTGCCGCTATATAGGCGGGTTAGGCGAACGGCGCTATACAAGAATAATATACGGGCAGGATTTGCAGCTACTGGCCTTGTTTTATATAGCCCTGATTACGTACTGGTGCAGCTACACGCCAAATTTCAGACGCTATTACCCCAACGCCGTTCGCTATCGAATGCTTCTTGGGCAGCAGAAACACCCCATAATATTGCTAAGCTACAGAAGCAACAAGCCCTTATACAGCGCTATATCCAACGGCGTATACGTAGCCCACTAAGTCTAATAGAATAAGCCCTTCGCCAGCTTGTTAAGGGGTGCGAAATAGCTATGTCAAGCACTGTACTACTTACAGCCGAAAATGAGAAGCTATGTATGGAAAATTAACGCCAAAAAAAGAAGAGAGCAAAGAAGCGTAAGTATGTAGCTAGGGGGGGTGTTTTATTAGGAGTAGAAGGGGCCTCTCTTGCGCAAGCTGGCCAAATAGGGGCAATAGAGGGGGCAGCGGAGGCAGCAGCCGAGCAACCGCAGCGAGCACTACGCCACTGTAGCTTATGTAAATCAACAGAATATACAAAGCGTACGTGCCTTACACGGCAGGTAACTAGCTAGCAAATAGCTACACCAAATATAATTATTTGTGGTTGAATAATTTCTAATTTTGTGGTCGCGATTTTGATAGGGTAGCCCATTAGCTTGCGTGGCCCATTAGCTTACCGAATACGTTATCACTTAATTTAATTAAGGTGTTCCTGCTAGTAAGGCCTATATATATAGAGCGGTATTTTATAAAGCTAGTAGCCGTATCTAGTTATTAGAGGACAATAACGTCTTACCCATTTTTTACTATTATAAGGTTTTTGTATTATATTTACTTATAGCTTTATAAAAGGCTTTCTGCGTACCTTTTTCTTAATTATACCTTTTCTACTAGCAGCAACGCAAGCTATACAGCTTTATTACTTTAGAAGTATCTAAATAGGCCCCTGTCCATAATCCTCTATAAATACTTTATAAATATCCTTATCCTCTATTATGGTAACTAAGCTAGGTAGTTTAGTAAGTTATTTACTATATTTAAATAAGGCGTTAACAAGGTCTTCGCGGAAGGCTTTATAGGCGCTATATTTAGGCCAATGGCCAAGAACTAATTTAGTAGAGAGTTTGTAGTAATTAGTAACAATAGTATTAAGTAGGAAGTAGTAGAGAGGCTTCTAAGACTTTAAGTACGTCCTCTGCGTGTTATAATAAGACCTTAGTTAATTAGCTTAGTTAACGCCGTCTATAAAGTAATTATATATATTAATAAACTATGGTATTAAGAGCTCCTTTATAGCCTTGTTTCTAAAGACTTTCTATATTTATTAGGTACTAAAAGCGGTTATAGTAGGGCATTATTAAGTTTATTAAACCTTAACTCTACTTAATAATATATATTGTTAGCACCCGCAAAGCCTTATTTTTATATAATAAACATACCTAAATTAATTGTACTTATAAATAGTACTATATTAGTGTCATTTTAAGTAAACTATATAATAGAATAGTCTTTTAAGAGCCTCCTATATAACTTTCCCTATTTAATATACTCTAAATATACTAATTTAAGATCTGCAAGCGACCAATTAATATACTTAGGATCCTTTTTTAGGTATAAAGCTAGCTCCATTTGTTTAGCTTCCCATTTATTAACTACCTTATATCTTGTTTTGGTTATTTATACAGTTCCTATAGCTTTAATTCCTTCCTTATAAAGCTAATAAAGTAACTTAATATTTATAAAAAGGTTATCTAGCTATATAATATGCTTATTCTTATTAAAATATCATTTACTATTAAGTTCCTATAGTAGAAGGTCTAACACTACCACCTACGTCTTAGAAAAGCCCTTATCCTTTATCTAATACTTATCCAAATTAATAGGTCCCTTTTTATTACCTTTTATATACTAAAGCCAGTCTAATATATAGCCTTAATATGCTATAACCCATATCTTAAAGCCCTCTAGTGTTGGTTTATTTGGAATATTAACTATTTTAAAAGCTTGACTGGTAAATTAAACAATTATCTTATTAATAGTAAGGTAGGTTCTAGGCTTCCAATAGAGCCGAAAATGGTTATATAGGGTGTCGCTAAATATAGCAATCTTATTAAAAGGAGACTCCTTTATCTTATTGCTGGGAAGCTTTGGTGTTAATATATAAAGCTTTAAATTAATCTACTACCACTAATCCTTACTTATATTCTCCTTTACTATAAAATAGTAGAGCTCCGTATAAGACCTATACATCTTACAGGGTTAATCCTTTATTTACTCTTTTTTAATCTACTACCTTTCTAACTCTATATATATAGAAGAAAAGAAATAGGTAGTTCTAATAACCTTTAGCGGACCTTCCGCAGTCTATACACTAAACTACAGCCGCTACTGCTTCTACTACTACTTCCGCTACTACCTCTCCCCTTATACCGCCCGTATTAATCTAGCAACCATCTATATTAATCTAGCCATAACCGCCTATATCAATTCAGCCGCGACCTACTACGGTCCACCCTATTACGGGCTAGTTAGATATTAGGCCTATTACTATAGTCCGCCCTATTATAGAGCAGCTAAATTATAGTCCTATTACTACCGTCCGCCCTATTATAGAGTAGCTAGATCTTAGTCCTATAAACATTACCTACAACTTCTATACGGCCCTACATTAGATTAATAAATATATTAATATATTACCCTCTAGCAATCCACGGTTTAAAGCCTACTATAAGTATAGTAATATAAACCTCCCTCTATTTTAGCCGCCGCCAAAATATCTACGCAATTTTTTAGAGTCCCGTAGTGCTTCTGCTAGGCAGTTTAGGGAGCGGCTTCGCTTATATAATATAGCATTGGCTTTTACGTCCGTAAACTATACCGTTACTAACCATAGTATAGCCCAGGGCGGCCTAAATTACTTCTAGATATACGGTAAGCTTTACTATCTATAAAGCCCACTAGAGCCTCCTACTAACGTTACTCTACGGTATACTTAGCTATACTTTTACAACCCTAGCTATGCCACAGATATCCGGCTATAGGCCCGTCCTAATACCTAGCTAGATGTAACCATTCTACGGTACCTTACTACTATGCTATCTAAGATACAGAACCCTTTTATTACCCTCTATTAAACTATAAGGGAATAGCTTTAGGCCTAGCCCGCAATAACCCTATTACAAATTATCTTAAACCTACAGATATAGCTTATCTTAAAGGCTAGTGCTAATTAGCGCTATAAGAACCTCCTAATAAGTAATAAGGTAGCCGTTATTATACCAGATAAGTACGGTAATGCCAGCTTCCGCGACATTATGCTTATAGAGCGTTATGCGCCTAATAAGCAGCCGCAATACTACTATATTAACTCAACGCATGCCGCATATATGCCGCTCCACTACATACTGCTCTTCCCCTATAGTAATGCTAGCTAGCACTAGGGTCTCTAGCTACGCGACTCCAATTAAGCCCACTAGCAAGACCGTTTAACGCAGCGGGCATACTTTTAGTTCTACCTACACATCTATAACAACTCTAAGTTAATCCCTTTTGCCTACTACCGGCTATTTTAGTAGTATATTATAGATATATAGGCGCTATATAATTAAAATAAGCTTAGCTGGATCCGCTCTAACTAAACAACCCTTTACGCAGAGCTATATAATGGCGCTATAGATACTCTTACCCACAATAATCTAGACCCTCAATTATTAGGCCGCCGCGTAGTTCTTCTATTAAGCTTCCTTAGCGGAGCTCACTTTATTAAGTAGTGCTATTAGGATTTAATAGCTATTGTCCGTAAATATGGCCGTCTAAATATATTTCTTATGTTTACTACTAACCCTAGGTAGAACAAGATTACCTATAAGCTACTACCTAGATAAACCACTACAGATAGGCCCAATCTAGTTATGCGTGTTTTTTGTATAAAACTTATCTACCTCTTTTACAACCTAAAACGGGAGCAGATCTTCAGCTAGTACCGCAGCTCCGTTTAGACCATTAGGTACTAGAAACGGGGCCTACCCTATCTATACCTACTACTCTTCCTATATCCACATAACCGCGATAGGCTGCTAGACCCAGCCGTTATTAACTGTTTTATATCCGCAGAGCTTCTATAGCCCAAGAACGATCCTATTAGTTGTCTTACTAAGATTATAAAGTTAATAATAGTTTACAGCCCTTACGGCTCCTAGAATCCGCAAGCTCCCTATATAGTTTCGCTAGGGCTAGGCCTTTCGCCAACCTACTTAAAGCAGTACCCTAAGCCTTTTAACCCTACTACTATTGTGCATAAGAATGGCTATCCAGAATACTACTATTACCATAATAGGCGGACGTAGTCTATCCACTTACTAGGGCCTCTTAGAGCTATATTTAAAATAAATAACCGCTAGATTATTCTATATAATCTATATCTAACCACAAAGTACTATACCTATATAAATGTTGAGATCTACGCCTCCGTAAAGTCCATTAAGTATATCTATAAGTATATATATAAAGGGAATAACTACGCCACTTTACAGCTTATAGACGGCGATAAGGTAAGCTAGTATTTATAGGGCTATTATATTGGCCCCTCTAAGGCTATCTAGCAACTATTTAAGTTTCCCCTTTATAAGGAGTTCCCCCCTATAATCTAGCTGGCGGTACACCTTCCAGGAAAGCAACCTATATACTTTTAGCTAGACTAGTCCATAGAGAAGATCTAGCAGCGCCTTAAGCTCTCCTACTCTATATTAACGGCCTTTTTTAAGTATAATACGGAGCATAAGGATGGCCGTAACTACCTATATTAAGACTTCCCTAAGTGGTATATCTTTTATATAAAGCGCCGAGAGTAGCGTCCTCGCCAGTAAGGCACTATAATAGGCCATATATATTACTACAGCCCTATTATAGGTAAGAGGTTCTACTTACAGCTACTACTAACGTCTATTCTTAGCCCTACCTCCTTTAAGGACCTCTGTACTATTACTAGTATAGCCTATTTAACCTTCTAGGCCGCCTATATAGCCCTAGGGCTACTAGAGGATAATTATAAGTAGTATAATGTTATAGAGCGAGCATAAGCGGTGATAATATATAGCGAAGTAGATATTATTAAGCTATATATATAAACTGCGTAATAAAGTCAAGACGTTGTATAAGGAAAAGGAAGTAGGAAATAGGGGAAAAAGGGTATATAACATTTACTTAGTTGCTAGGTTAACGGGTACTGTGCTATACACAGGCAGGGTAGAGCTTAGGTGGCAGTTCTAGTAGAACTTAGCAGAACTCGGCAGTTAGAGGTCCTTAAAGTTGCTAGTTGGCAACTCCAATAGTAGAGATAGCAGATTGCGGCAGAATACAGTAGATTGCTGTTAGATTGCCGTCTTGTGGTTAGTCTCCGGTTGTTTAGTTAGTGGAAACAGGTGGACATGTATAAGGTGTTATAGGGGTGTCCCATAACAGTACCCCCTCTTTAAACTCGAGCATCTGCGAGATGGGGCTATGGTAGTTCTAGGTGGAGTTTATGAAAGTCTTCTGCGGCTTATATAAGTCCTATAGAGTCAGCAGGTTCCCATAAGGGTTTAGTAAAACCTCTCCATTTTATAAGGTACATATATTTGCGTTTCCGTTTATTAAACTTAATATTATTAACTCTTTTAACAAGGTACTTATCCTTACTATCCACTTCAACTAGTAGGGGAGGGTCTTAGATTTGTCTAGGCAGGGCATCTAATATAGGGGCGGTAGGGCGGAGGACTAATATATGGAATATAGGGTAGATTTTAACCGTATTAGGAAGCTTCAGTTAGTAGGTATAAAGAAAGACAACTTTTTTAACCTTATAAGGGCCAGCGTTCTTCTAATTAAGTTTCTTAGTAGGTTATTTTATATTTAGATTTCTTATATCTAGCCAGACAAAGTTACTAATTTAATAGGCCAGTGCTAGGGTTTGGTTCTTATTTACTATAGCTTTATAGACAGATTAGGCCTATATTATTTTATTAGTAAGAAACTCTTATAGTTCTTCTATCTTCTTTATAAATTCGTTTGCTTCTATAACTTATAAGGCCTAATAAGCCAGGCGAGGAATATTACTAAAGGGTTTAAAACCCATTTATAGATACTAGCTGTAGTTAGCCAGAAACAGGGAGCCCTTTATAGTTTCTAAAACGGAGTTATTTATAGTAAACTTAGCAAATACAAGCCAGTCTATCCAGTCGTCCTATAGATACGACGTGTATATCCGAATATATTGTTCCATTATAGCATTTGTATGTTCTGTTTAACCATCCGTTTCTAGGTGGTATGCTGTAGATAACAGTGCTTTAATATAGAGTTGGGTAGTTAGTTCTTTCTAGAATATAGAGACAAACTGGCTGCCTCTATTAGAGATAATTGTTTTAGGGAGTCTATAGAGTTTCCATATATAATCCAGGAACAGTTAGGTAATGGCAGGTGTTAATATATTAGGATAGGCGATTAAGTATCTTATTTTAGATAGTCGGTCTATAACTACTATAATATTCGTACAGCCTTTACTTATAGGGAGTTTAATAATAAAGTTAATTAAGATATCCTTCCATCTTTAGTCCGGAACAGGTAGTGGCTTTAGAAAGCCGTTATATGTCTTATATAAAGCCTTAGCTCATTAGTAGGTATAGCAGCTAGAGATATACCTTTATATTATATTATACATGTTTGGCTAGTAGTACTCCTATTAAAGTAGTTCTAGGGTTTTTCCATAGCCTAGGTAGCTGGCTACTAGTAAGTTGTATACGTGTTTAAAAAGCTTAAGCTTAAGTTTGTTATAGTTAGGTATAACTAGGCGGTTCTAGTAGTATAAGCGGTCTCCGCAAGCTTCACATTTACTTAAAGAGATCTTTTTAGAGCGTCTAACGCCATCTTAAATTAGCTTAAGTATCTCTTAGATAAACTCATTATTTAGATATTTATTAATTATAATCTATTCAACTAATTAATTAGTTATTTTAAGGATATATACCATAAGGTCTTTAGCTAGGGGATTAAATAATTTAGGGTAAAGTAGGGTTTAATTATAATAGGCACGCGCTTCTTCCTATACTGGTATATCTTATAAATATTAGGTTAGGGTATTAGGTTTTTAACCTTAAACGCCTAGGCGGTATATAATTAAGAATTAGAAATAAGATAGATATTCTAACCAGCAGGCTTAATAATAACTTAGCTATTTTATGGTTATAAAGTACTATAAATTCTTATAGTCGCTAAGGACCTTAATTAGAAATCTAGCGCCTTCTAGTTTAGGTTACTATTATTTAAAATATCTAATAATGGCTAATAATTTCTTATTATAGATCTTATAGTTATATTTAGCTAGACTTAGTCGTTTTAAGAAGTATACTATAGGGTGCAGTACTCCTTCCTTATTATACTAAAACAAAATGCCTCTAGTAATATAGTTAGATAAGTCAGCTTCTACAACACTCTTTTAGTTTAGGTTAAAGTGTTAGAGTATAGATGCGGTAGTAAACATAACTTTTAGATAGGTAAAGGCCTTCTTACATTTCTTATTAAAGATAAAGGTTTTATCTTTTTAGGTTAGAGCCATAAGGGGTAAAACTAAGGCGGAGAAGTTATTAATAAACTATTAGTAGAAGTTAGTAAATCCTATAAAGGCTCTTATATCCTTAATATTCTTAGGTTCTTACTAGTTTATAATTACTTTAATTTTCTTTAGGTCTATTTATATGCCGTCTATAGAAATAATAAGTCCAAGGTATAGGACTTCTGTTTTATAGAATTTACACTTATCTATATCTAATTATAGGCCAGCTCTACGCAAGGCTTTTAAAATAAGGTCAATATGTTTCTTATATTTAGTTAGGTTATTACTATATACTAGGATATTATTAATATAAGCAGTATAAAAAATGTCCAGGTAAGGTTGTAGGGTATTATTTATAAAGTGTTGGAATAAACTTAGGGTATTTATAAGGCCAAATAGCGTTACTAAGTATTTAAATAGTCTATACCTAGTACGGAATGCAGTAAGCTATTTATCTTCTTTTATAATATAGAGACGGTTAAATGCGTAGATAAGGTTGAGTTTTGTATAGTAATAAGCCTTACTTAATTAGTTTAGTATCTCTTAAATTAATAGGAGCGGGTACTAATTCTTAATAGTAATAGCATTAAGAGCTTAGTAGTCTATATAGAAGCGTAGACCGCCGCCAGGTTTCTTAATAAAGATTATAGGTATAGCTATAGGCGAAGAGCTTGCTTTAATAAATCCTTTACTTAGGTATTTGTTTAAGTACTTCCGCAACACTTAGAGTTTGTTTTAGGACATTTTATATAGGGGTCTAAATTCTAGCTGTTTTCCTTCTTTAAGTATAATCTTATAGTTATATAGTTAGTGCTCTACTAACTTATTAGCTTTCTTTTATAAAAATACTTTTAGATACTTATAATAGCATACTAGTACTTTTATAGCAGGGTTAGTATACTTCTTTAGTACTAAGGCCTTTTTAATATTAGCTATTATAACAGCGAAGATTATATATTTAGGTTTCCTGGCGAGTTATACTAATAGGGTAGCTCTAATTATACAAATATCTATAAAAAGTGGGGTAAGTTGCTAGCTAGCAACTTCCTTTTAATTATCTACTATTTCTTATTTAACTTTAGGTTTAGTATTAGGTATAGAGTTAGTATTAAATTTAGGTTTAGGTTCTTTAAGTATCCTTTTTATAATAGAATACTAGTTCTTCTGGTACTTTTATATATTAAGCTTAAGTTTAGGCTTCTGCTTGGTTTAGGGTAGTATAGTAGTTAGGGTTAGTTTATATAGTTTAGTATAATTTTTAGGTTTTTAGTAGAATTAGGTGGACTTTTTAGGTATAGGGTAGATATTAGTAGAAATTTTAGATTTTAGTTTAGGGTCTAAGTAGTAAGTTATAAGGCACTTCTGCTTACAATAAGAGGCGGTAAATAGAAGCTTAAGGTTGTTTTAATTAATGGTTACCTTATATAGCTTTATTTAAGGTTGTCTAAGTATTACTAAGTAATCTAGGGTGGTAATAAAAAGCCTAATTAGTTCTTTATAGTTTAGGTATTAGAGTCTTAGGAATACTATATAGGTAATACAGCCTAAGATAGTACATTTACTATTAAATCTAAATACGTTAATATGCCGGTTAAGGGGGGTTAGGGTAAAACCATTATCTTATATAAAGATCTTGTTAATAAATCCTATGCTATTAGCTCCTATGTTAATTAGGACTTAAGTATTAGCCTATTAATTGTTCTACTAAAGACAATAGTTAATAGTTATGCTATAATCCTAAGAGTTAGAATTTATAACATTTAGAGCATTTAATAAGATCCTAAGGTAGCGCTATTTTAGAGAGCAACTTAGCTCCAGAACCTTCCTTTTAAAAATAACTAGGGTAGGGTTCCTATAGAACGTTACCTATAACTTTATTCTTATAAGTAGTACTTACTAGATATAGGGCTGAAGCTATATAAAAATTAGGGACAGTAACTGGAGGATTAGTATAGTAAACGGTTGCTAGTATTAGCTGTTTGTAAATCGTATTAGGGTATAGAAATAGAGTAGTATCTTAAGATATAAGCCTTGCTTCCGTATTTAAAGTAAAGGCCTAGCTTAATGCGTTATTCTTATTTAGGGGACCCTAGTAGGGCATACTCTAGGGTTCTAGAGTTAATGTTTATAACGTTAAAGTGCTTAGGCTAAGATAATAACTTAGTAGTTATTTATAGAGCTATTATATTATATTAAGGAGTGGACTTTGGTATCAGGCGTAGTATATTATTGTATTATTTATTAATAACGTTTACGTAGGCATTAAGGGCTCCTAGTAGGTCTACACCTATTAGGGAGGTTTTTAGTTTAGGACTTAGGGATTTAATAAGGCTATTAACTAGTATAGAGTTGTTCTAGCCTGTTTCCTTTATATAACGGTTAAATTTAAAGAAGTATACTAGAAAGCTTTTTATTCCTTAAGTTATATAGTTTATCTTTCTCTAAGTAGTAGTTTAGCAGTTTAGGTTACTATATATAGCTTTAAGAAGTATAACTAGACTTTATACTAAATTTAGTTAAAGGGGTTTAATAAGGTTAGCTATATCTCCTCCTAGTTAACTTAGGGCGTAGTAGAGTTAGTTAGCTTTAATTAGATAGCGGTTAATATTACCAGTTAGCTTATTTTTAAGCTAGCTTAAAAATAATTAGAGTTCTTATTATTTACTAGTAAATATTAGAGGGTTTAGTAGTTGTTTAGATTATTACAGTATAGTAATTGGTTTAAGGTAAATAGCTACTATAGGTTTAGGACTCTCGTTTTATATATTTATTTTTAGAGAAGGCGTTTAGTCTTAAGGCCCTAGTATAGGCATTTTAAGGGTATAGACTTCTTCTTAAAGGTCCTTAATTATTTATAGGTGTTATACTTCTTATTTGGCTTGTTATTAAGTTAAAGTGGCTTAGTTCTATATAAGGGCGTCTATAAAGGACTTCTATATCTCTACTAATTGTTTTTAGAGTGTGGATATAATGCTAGCGGCTATTATAGGGGCTTTAGGGTTGTTCTGTATTTTAGAGGGTAGTATATAAGGTTAACACAATATAGTATTACAAAGTGAGTATAAGCGGTAATAATATATAGCGAAGTAGATATTATTAAGCTATATATATAAACTGCGTAATAAAGTTAAGACGTTATATAAGGAAAAGGAAGTAGGAAATAGGGAAAAAAGGGTACATAACATTCGCTTGGTTGCTAGGTTAACGGGTACTATGCTACACATAGGCAGGGTAGAGCTTAGGTGGCGGTTTTGGTAAAACTTGGCAGAACTCGGCAGTTAGAGGCCCTTAAAGTTGCCAGTTAGCAACTCTAATAGTAGAGACGGCAGATTGCGGCGGAATACGGCAGATTGCTGTCAGATTGCCGTCTCGTGGTCGGTCTCCGGTTGTTCAGTCGGTGGAAACAGGTGGACGTGTATAAGGTGTCACGGGGGTGTCCTATAACATATAATTACTTTATAGAGGCCGCCGTTTTTACTATTAGCGCCCAGCTACGCTCCTTATTTATAACTGCTTTAGTTTACGGCCCTATTATAGAGCCAGTTACTTTATAGAACCACTTTAAACAGTCTATTTATAATAATCTACCTTACTTTCTAGCCCGCCAACCTAATACTCCTCCTATAGCTAGTGAGGACAATAACACCTATCTTAATTACAGCCTATACCTTATCTATTGGATGCTTGCGAATTACTAAAAGACACTTATAGACTATAGCTATAACGGTGCTAGAGCGCGTTACCTGCCAAGTTCTGCCATATTCTGCCACCTGTTATATTGTCGTATACTGTCTGGTACTGTTTCTTACTATTTCTTACTGTTAGCTCGCCTACTATTGGCTCGCTTGCCACTAGCGCCTTGGCGACCCCTTGTATCTTATCAGTCTTCTTCTCCTCCTTCTCCTTAGCTTAGTATTCTTGTATAGTAGCAATCTACAAGCTTCGGTTTAGAAGCATTTATACAAGCCCATCATAATAGCCTGCCCCAGTTCTAGTACTAGTAGGGTATTATTACAAAGGGAAGTAACCCGCTTTTTGCAGCTAAGCTACTATAATACAACCCTATAAAGAAAGGACGCTAGTTTACTAAGCTATGCTAGCAGCTAAATATAGATTAAGCAGCGTGCTTTAATACTATTGTTGCTACTATAGATATAGATCCGCAGATAGTCCGCTTCTTCCTCTAAGGCCCTATAGGCACTAGTAAAATATTTCTCTATTACTACCTCTACTACTACTACCGCTTACGCGGTAAGATTATTCTTTATATAGCTTCTTTTAGTATTGCGGCCCTTCTACTACCCAGCAGCTATACCGCCTACTTCCGTTTTCAGATACCTATTAATCTACACAAAGAGTCTACCTATAATATCTCTAAAAGCTCAAATTTGGCTAAGATTCTATACTATACCTCTCTACTTATCTAGGATAAGGTACTAATATAGCACCGCTACTACTTTAAAGCCGTGCACTATATACTTACGGACGTCCGTTTTAATAACTCTACCTTTAGCGGACTCCCTACTATCTTAGGCGGCGACTTTACTTAAATACTACCTATCATCCCACAGGGGAACCGCGTAGCTATTATAGGTGCTTACCTACAGCGGTTGTTCCTCTGGCCTACCTTCCGTATCCTCTTCCTATAGTTAAATATGCGTATTTACTAGGGCGAGCTAAACCAACAGTTCGCCGCTTAAGTGCTAAGCTTATTCTATAATATATCCCTAGCTAGTAGGGTTAGTATTCTACCTAGTATAGCCCAGTTCCAGTCCTAGGAATCCTTTTACGGGTATATATACCCTCTATATCTACTTACGCGGGTATACTATAACCTAAATACCTTCCGCGATTACGCTATCCTAGCTATTTATAATAATACCGTTGTTAAGATTAATAAGGCTATCCTTATATAGCTCTACGGCTCCCCAAGTACCTTTTATTCTATAGACTCTATAGACCAAAATAGAGAAGAGGGTTATATAGAACTGCCGCCAGTAAAGCTTTTGCAGATATTTAACACCAGTGGCTTACCTCCATTAAAGCTTTCCCTAAAGGTAGGCGCGCTTATAATCCTTTTATAAAACCTCTACCCTAAAGAAGGGCTCTATAACGGCACCCATATGGTTATTACAAGCGTAGGCCGCCGCTATATTAAGACTTAGGTACTTAGCGGCACCTTTTATAGCCAGCTACAGCTAATCCCTTACATTAAGCTTACCTCTATAGAGGGAGAACTGCCGTTTATTATTAACAAAAGGCAGTTTCTAATCTAGCTATACTTTACTATAACCGTAAATAAGTCACAAGGGCAGTCTTTTAACTTTATTAGTATTAATTTACGTATACCAGTCTTTACGCATAGGCAGCTCTATATTATACTATTAAGAGTAATGGATATACGCGGCCTTTTACCATTACTGCCGTAGAACGGGGATAGTATAACTGCTAATATTATATATCCGGAGGTATTACTAGCAGTTACGGGCTAAGACGTGGGGGGATGGCATAGTAGTAATAGCAGTAATAGTAGCAGGGTAGTAGGGCAGTAGGGTAGAAGGGTAGTAATAGGACAGCACTTAGTTTTGGGCTAATATTATATCTAGAGGTATTACTTTTATAATAAGGTATATTATTTTATTAAATAACTACTTCTATAACTACCCTATAGGGCCAGTAAAACCTCCACAAATACCCTATAGGGTCCAGTAAACACTCCCTTTTCCCTCCCTTCTCCCCCCCCTCCTCTACCCCCCTCCTACTGCTTAACTATATCCGCTAAATAGCAGAGCAGCCCTATAACCTACTAGCGCCGTATAGAGCGGGGACAGGTATAGGCAGGCGGGGCCTCCTCTTTATCATCGTCCTTGTTATTGTTATTATCATCATCGTTATTATTATCAGCGGCGGTGGCAGTGGCAGCGCAAGGGACTAAGGCGCGGGAGGAGGCATAGCTGCGGCGGACTAGCAGGGTAGCAGTAGTGGCTACAGTAGGGGCAGACGCTATTATCTCTATTAGTTATACTTTTTACCATTTACATTGCTAACTTATAGGCCTGGAAGGAGCAGCGCGCCCCTTTACTACTATAATAGCAGTTAGTATAGCTGCTGTGTAGCTAGCCCGCAACTAACATATACTCCATAAATAGGCTACCGCCCCACGTGTACGATGTACAAGCCTACGGGGCTACCATACCCCAGCTTTGCGCTAGGGCTACCTCTATATTTAGGGCCCTAGCCTTAAGGCGGACCCCCTAGTAGACCCTAGGAGCTCTACCCAGGCTAGGAGCCCACCGTAGAGATACACCCTAGACGCGTAGTAGGGGACGCAGCGCCCGCATTATGGCTATATTAGCAATAGCGGCTTCAGCGGTAGCAGTAAGCATAGCAGGCAAGGGATTCTAGGGTAGGAGGGCGGCGGGCGGTAGGAGGGTAGTGGGCGGTAGAAGGGCGGTGGGCTAATTAATAGCTATAAAGCCGGCCGGGGGGGGAGCGGTGGCAGTAGCGGCAGCGGCAGCGGCAGCGGCAGTAGTAGGAGCAGGGAGGGGCCGGGCGGCAGCTGTAGCTATAACAGCTATTTACATATCAGTATCTTCTTAAATTCTCAAATTCTTAAATTCTTATAGTACTAATACTTACCAGCACGCTCATCTTCTGGGACCAAAGTCCCGCGCGCACGCACTCCAGCCCAAGGTGGCGGCGGTATGGACAGCGGCACAGACAAGAAGCGGCGGCCAGGCGCGGACATGGCGGCAGCAGCAGTGGTAGTGGTAGTAATAGTAGTAGTGGTGGTAGTAGCGGCAGCAGTAGCAGCAGTAGCAATAGGAGCAGGAGCAGGAGCAGGAGCAGGAGCAGGAGCAGGAGCAGGAGCAGAAGACGCAGCAGCAGTAGCGGCAGTAGTAATGGTAATAGTAATAGTGCTATTGCTTAAGGAAGAAGACGACGACAACGACAACATAAATAGCTATTGTCAATATACGTTACGTAATCAATTGTGTAAATCTATATCACGCGATTATCACATAAAGGCAGCCTTACATCACCACTATAACAGTAGGGCAGTAGCAGGGCAGTAGTAGGGTAGCACTTAGTCCCAAAAGGACTTCGTCCCAAAGGACAAAAGCCCGCCGCAGGCGCGAGAAATATGTAATTTTCCAAGGAACTGCAAATTGCCGGCCGTAGGTCGGTAATTTCAGAATTTTCCTTGGAAAATTGCTTATTTCTCGTACAAGAATACTAAGCTGAGGAGAAGAAGAGGAAAGGAAGCTCTAGGGGGTAATATATATACACGGTACGGGCGAACCCCGGAGATTACGCCAAGCCAGCTGCAGGGGCGGTGCCCCAGCACCGTCACAGTAAGGCCATTCCAATACTTTTATGCCCCAATTCCTTAACCAATTCTTAACAATTCAGAAGCTGTATAAATTGGTGCATTTTGTTGGTTGTTATTGTTATTGTTATTTTTTAAGGCTCTAGAATTAATTATGTGACTTTTATAGCATTTTGGCAAAAAGTGCCATTTTTGGTGTGACCTCAGCACGGATACTTTTGACGAGGTACTGTAACAACCAGCAATGCCGCGCGTCTTGCCACTTGCTTGTTCCTGTGCTCTTTCCCCTGCCTGTCTTTGTATCATGGCTGCAATGAGGGATCTGCATCTTGCGGTAATAAGACGATGCCGTCGGGTCCTGGGAGCACGACACGTTTCTGGCCTCATTTCCGATTGACGCCCAGGTCGAGATCATATTTAGCTATGACCTCATTAGTACGGAAAGAAAAAGGTCGATCGAAGCATGAAAGGCGACATTCGAATACGAGAGGACCTAAGCCTCAATATACTTTCGCAGATCTTCATGAACTCAATCTACTTGAAAGCCGAATTACTCAGCGGCTTGTAGAAGAGCTAGCAGTAAAGCTAAATGAGTGTTTGGACACTCCCTAGCTTTGTAAATAATGAGCTCCTGTGTTCAAAATCTCTCAGGCCGAAGCAACAAGCTTCATAAACATTCAGATTGGTTTTTTTTTTGCCCACAACAGGACGGCATCTCAAGTGTATCTAGTTAACGAATTGTGATAAGAATACCTGCCAAACCCAGGCTCTCTCAAATAATTCTATAGAACGTCCCAAGACTGTAGGCGTAAATTATATTAATACGGTACTTCTAGGGATAAATTAGTATCGCAACAATTTCACCGCATCATATTTAGGAAGAGAATTTAATTGCTATCATACTATTACGCGCGCAGAAGTGGGGAGAAAAAGCTAAAGCAAGCACACTTGTGAGAGAAAAAAGCCTTGCATCATCAGCAACCAGAAAGCGCCTGGGAGCGCCTCTGAAGCCCGGGAAGGAGTGTGTATGATTGGTGTAATCCTTTATCCACTTTATCAAATGAGTGTCCGCGACAGTTATCTTAAATCCAAACCAAAGCTCCCCCAACCCAACCGAGCGACTTAAAAAACAGCAGAATAACATGAGATTCATGAACCGGAGCCAGAAAACGCCGAGGATTCGTCAAAGTGGTCTTGCTTTGGGTTGAAGGCCAGCAAAAACTGCAGCAACGCCATGACAGAGTTGAGCATAATGAATGCTGCAACGGCAACGGTTTATCCTTTGCCTGGAAGGTTTGTAAATATATAGTCAACTCTTCACGAATTCGCAAGTAGCATATGCTGCATGCCGAGTATGCATTTAATGCATCTCTTCGTCGCTGGCATTGAGGATATCGTATTCCTCATCAGTCAAGAAGCCATCATCGCTTGATGCATCCATGATCTCAAGACTCTCAGCATCCTCGAAGAATTCTGCGTCTTCATGCTCAGAGGGAGCAGCGAGCGTGGCATTCTCAGACTTGCTCTCTTCAATCTCAGATTTGGCACTGACAGCCTCGTAGGTGCTAGAGACTGGTGATTCCTTTTCAAGCTGTGGGAATATCATGACGCTGCCCTTAGACCTGAGCTCTTGCACTGGCTCTTCCTTGCTCTTTTCCTTTTGAACTTGCTCCTCCTGGGCCTGCGGCTTCTCAGCCTCTTCAACCTGAACTGGAGAAGGCGTTGCCTGGGCCTCCACAGACTCCGCTTCGGGTGCTTCGTTCTTAGATTCAATCTCCCTTTGTGCCTTAGCGTGTTCACGTTCAATATCCTTTCGCATCCGCTGAAGGGCAGCCTGACGGAGTGCTAAAAGTCTGTGAGCAAACCGCTCTCTCTCAGCATGGTCCTCTGGGGGGAGTGGAAGGGATTCCTGTGTCTCAGTCGAAACCGGAGCGCTCCGTCTGGCCATTGTGCTGTCCTGTTCCTGTCTAGCCATTAGGATTCGGCGCTTATTTTGAGCTTCTAAGAGCATCAACTGCATCTGGTAGTCAGGCATATTCTGCAGGCGCGAAGACTCGCTCGAATTCTCGCCGGCAGTCTCGGGATGAGGCGTGTATGAAATAGGAGAGGGAGGCTGGGCACCACTGGAAACGAGTGTCGGGACAGGTGCTGGAACAGGGGGAATGGCAGCGTTAGTGACATCGATATGACACCAAAGTCTGTGGCCAAAAGGTGTACCGTCAGCAGCCTTAAGACGCCAGTAGGAAATTGCAGTTCCTTCACGCTTAGGAGCCTTCATGAGAACGCGGAAAGATATCTCCTCTCCAACTTCTACTGAACGTTCAATTACGTTTGTCTCGGTTGCTTCCGCAATGTCGGTAGCGCTGGACGGGTGGCTATCATCGACATTCAACATGTTATCGCCCCCAACGTATCGGACGCTACATCCAGCAGGCCAAGCATGTGGTCCAGGATTCCGGAGTGTCCACACTTGGATGAATCGGTGGCCTGGGAACACCTTTGTGCAGTCGGGAATGGTATCGCGAATGAAATGGGCATTCAATTCACCAGAAGGAGCAGACTTGGGAGCTTCGGTAGTTGATACCTCTGGGGTAGAGGATGTCTCAGGCTTTGCGGCTTCGACCTTAGCCATCTCAGGGACAGGAGTAGCCAAAAGATCCTGAACTTTTATCTTCTCGTGGATTGGTTCAGCAAGGAGATCCTTGATCTCAATCTTTTCTTTGAGGGGCTTCGCCGCTGGTTCCTCGGTTGGCTTCAAGTCCACAATTGTTTGCACTTGGGTGGCAGCATTCGCGGATGGAGCTACAGGAACGGTCTCTGTCGCCGTAGACCTCCTTGCTGGCAAATCACCCATGGTTGTCATCGCCACACCATTTTTGTCTTCGCCCATAGTAGTAACACTAACGTTCCGAACGGGAGTCTTAAATTTGATCAAGGGATGAGTGCGGTTGTGTCTGTTCGTGGGGATGGCCTCGCAATTAGCGCAGAAATCTGTGTCGTGGCAGACAGCACACTTGTATCGCACTCCTTCGATGTATGACATATTTTCTTTGTCCTTGCAGAGTGGGCCATCACAGTAGATACCGTAATGTCTGACAGCAGATGTGCGTGGTTCTGGTAGAGGATCGTAGATTGGCACGAAGCGATGGTGGGGGTGGATGAATTTGGCACTTTTGATGCAAGTAGAGCAGAAATCCCAGTCGGGACAGTTGAGGCATTTGTGACGAACTCCATAGATGAACTGTGTCGTGTTAGCTTGAAAATTTCAGTTGATATGCTGGACATCATACCTTTTGGCAACCATCGCAGACAGCGGCGTGGCGGACGTTCCGGCCTTCACAGCAAAGGAAGTCCGCAAGAGCAGTGAGGGTTGTGTCTGAAGTTGCGGCTTTGAATGCATGGCCAGGATGATGGCCATGCTTTGTACCGACATGGCAGTCCATGCAAAGATCGTAATCGTCACAGGTGATACAAGTAACAAATTCCTTCTCTGAGAAAACTGCAGAAGAATTTTAGTAGAGACTTAACACGAGGGTTAGGGGCAGCTCACCTTTTACACAACAGTTGCATGTTCGCGTAGGTTGCTCGGCTTCGTAGATCTCTGGCTTCTTCTCTTCAGTGAAAGCGCCTGGCATTTCCTTCTCAGCCTCAGACTCGGTCTCAACCTTGGCTTTTGGACCGATTCTCTCAGTGGTGCTGTTGACAACTGTGCCATCCTTCACGAATCGCTTGACCATCCAATGACCTGCACCAGGGCAGTGGATGCCTTTGTCCACACAGCTCGCACAGAGGTCATAATCACCATTGTCACAAATGCTACAATGGAAATGCTCGTTGGCCATAGGGCTGTCGCACTGATTGCAGTACACCACCCATGAGCAGGGAGGGGCAGATACATGATCCTTCATGCGGAAGGCCAAGTCGGCATCTCGACGTACCTCTGGAAAACCAGCAAAGAAATCTGCACATTTTAAATCAGTAAAGCTGGGCACAAAAATCGATATACGAGGTCTTACTTTCGCGGGCTGGGAAAGATCGAGGTACAGGAGCCTCAGCCTCAGGCTCGGATTTGTTTCCTGATGGCTGCGGGGGAGCAACAGTGGGTTTATTCAACTCAAGCATGGCTAGGTTGAAAGCAGCCATGCGGTTGTAGTTGTACGTTCCTGTAGGGCGTGGTGGAAGAGAAGAGCGAATGATCGCTGGCGAAGACTGTGTGGGTAGCGGGGGCGGAGACACAGTCAGGTTGCTCAAGCTGCTAAACCGAGACGAGGATGGTCCAGGTGGGCTAGGTGTAGGGCTATGGGCAGGTTGTGCAGATGGAGATGGAGATGGCTCGGCCTCATTCGAGATGACAGTCGCTCTGAGACGTAGCTTGAGCTTAGCTTTAGCAGCACGGAACAGAGTCTTGTAGACCTGGGCGTTTTCGGAGTCTAGAGTTATGTAGGCACCGGCACTATCGGAGTAGCGCTCGAAAACGACCTCTTGGTTGGAGGGGATGGCAAGAAGTGCTCGAAGCTGTGTGATGAAGACGAATTAGATTTGTTCACAATCAAAGTTGTTTAGACTCCCTAGCCTCACGGGGACTTCCGAAGCATCATGAGTACCACGCACCTTGTCGGGAAGAACATGGGCTCCGAGATCTCGCAGAGGGATCTTGAACTTTCTGTTACTGCCTTGAATTACAATTTTGATGGTGATCAAGGTATCCAACGTGACAGGAACGTTGGTGGCCATATTGAAGGTGGAGTCAGGCCTGTGAGAGGGCTGTGTGACGTATAGAGAGTTAGGGCAGTCAGCTTCACACTCCCGTCAAGAGGAGCTTGTATACGAGATTCGCGATACTGAACGAAAGGTGAGACTCCAGGTGGTTGTGGTAGGAGGTTGGAGAGTGAGAGTGGAGGCGAGGGAAAGAGGGGAGGTTGATGAGGTCGATCGACTTCAGCAGGCAGCGGCGTACGAAACAGACGGGGTCAAAGCTCGCGGCTCCCGCTTCACAATCCGGTCAAGCTCAGCAGATCGAAGCCAACAGAAAGAGGCAAAAGGAATGTAAGCCGGCGGATTGTACTAGTGGCTTCGGCGTGTTGCATTTCTAACGGCGTGTTCGCCATATTCACCTCGACTGATACGTAGACCGGCACAATTCATACACAGGTGCGACGTGTTGTCACGTGAAAATCATACAACACCTCGCCTGCGCCCAGGATCGTGACCGTCACCTACAAAGCCGCTGAGCATTATTTAGACAAAGAACGACACCTATTAATTGTCGGCGTATTATATCTGCACCGGATACTGTTGGATATGAATCCATGAGAAGTTCAGGGTGTGATAGATCGATGATGGTGTTTTATTTTATAAAGAGTATAAGAATTTGTGCTACGCATCTCTTGCTAGATTGTGGTATCTTACAAATAATTACTCCACTTTTTCGAATACGAGTTCACGCCTCTCTGGAAACCACCCACATAAAGAATCGAGGCTGGAGGCATTTTATAACGCTATTCGCTGAGCTTAATGTGGTTTTGAAACCGCCAAGGAATTTCATGTACGTCTTCGACTTAGAATATCACTTAGTTATTATCCAAAAGGCCGAGCGAGTAATTATATCCGTATGCTATTCATCATGTAGCGGAGTACCTCATTATGATATTGAGGCACTGTGAGATTCCGCAAAGGCTCATTCCCTTTACAGCTCTCATATGCTTCCGACTTCGAGAAACTAGATACTACTATAAAGCGGCTTGGAGCCTATTTCTCTATTTAAGGTCGGACCCCACTTTTTTTCTTTGATCTTTGCCTCTTCGCTACTTCTGCGCCCGTTTGAGGAGGCTGATTTGGCTGCCAACCACCACCACGCTTGCTCACTGGGGCCTGTCGCCGAGGAGGGACTGGCTCATTTGGCAGTGGTGGCCGCCATGTGGGTGGATGAGAGGGTCGGCGTGGCGGAGAGACAGGTTTGTTAGGGAGTGGAGGCTGCCAGCTTGATCCACGGTTGCCTCTGTTGGTGTCAAGACGGTCTCGATAGTCATCGTAGCCGCGGTCGTAGGGCTCTGGAGACCTGGATCGCTGCTGTTGATAGTATGCAGGCTGTGTCCAGTGGTCTCCCCTATTTGGCTGCAATATATGATGGTTTTGTGTAGGGCGAGAGCTAAGGTCCGCCGCAGAGCCTTGACCACGAATCGAAATATCAGAGAGGCCAATTTTCATATGTTTTTTGGCTGCCCGGGATGGCTGCACGGCTTCAGCCTTCTTCCCCAAGGACAGGACGTCTTGTTGGCCAGTTCTTTTCCCTCTCTGAAAGACCATATCCTCTTCCTCACAAGCAAAATTTTCAACGTTATCAGCACGTCCCTTGATACAAATGCCTTTCCCTCCGTTCTTGGATTTAAGATCACTAGGAGCAAGGATATAATTGCCTGCTTGCCTATCCGAGAATGTGTCAACATTGACGCGTTTTGATTTTTGGCGCAAAGGACAATCGTCGCCCCAGTGACGGTCTGATCCACACTGGTAGCAACAGCAACTGAGAGTTTCCACCTTGTTCAGGCTCAAAACATCTTCCGGGAAGAAAGTCCGCCAAAGCAAGGAGCATTCCTCTTCCACATGCCCTGATTCCCCGCAGAGATCACAGAAAAAGCCGTCCGCTGTGGAGCGTGCTAGTTTCGACGGGCAGTCTTTCAGAAGATGCCCTCGTTCACGACACTTCTTACATTTTCGCTGCGTCGGGCATTCAGAAGAGAAGTGCTTATCGCGCGCCTGGCAATTTCTACAAGTGCGTGATGGACATGTCTCCGCCATGTGACCTTCACGAGCACAGACTGCACATCGCACTAAGTCGTCTGGATGTAAGAGTCCCCAGTAACGAGCCTGAAGCTCACGTTCCGTAGGTAAGAGCTGGCGAAGCCTCGCTCGTAGCTCTCCTCCTGTTATATCAGCTAAGAGCAAGGGGCTCTCTTCGATCTGAGAGGCAGATTCATCGTCAATACTATCCGTACTTGAAGAATGTGCTAAATTCTCGGCCTCATTTAGAATGTCCGTGTTAGGCGTAGCCAAATCTTCCCAGGATGCGACTTCCTGTATGGGAGGGTAATTTCGTCGGAGAAGCCGGCCTGACTCTAGGAGACCTTGAACAACCAAAGCCCTAGATTCACCGTAGTGGCGACGATGCGCGGGTTTAGACGTCCAACCGTCTGTGTTGGAGTCACTTGGCTCCGCAACGAAAATCTTGGCTGTGGCTCCCCCGACTTTCAGAGGCTCAGATCGGAGTTTTGTCATCGCTGAATTTAATTGAGTTCTGTTGGTGTAATACAACAAAGCTCTGCACTCCTTTGCCCCATTAGGGACTTTCGGGCTTAAGTAATATCCAACAAGGCCTTCCGCGGCCAGAAATGCTATGTGAGAAGAAAGTGCTCGCGTTGCATCATGAAACTGCACCTTTTTACCGCGTTTTTTCCCGGGAGCCTGAGGTAAAATGAACCAAACGAGAAACCTCAGGGTTTCGGGTGGGTGTCCTGTAGCAGACTTGGGGAGTTTTTGCGCTTGTATAATCTCATATTCCTTAACCCGTTGTTTCTCGGCTTTTGTGAGCTGTCGAAGGGGTTCACGGGTTGAAGACATGTCCACAGCTATTTCCTGGAGTGTCTGCTTGGTTGAGTCGATGTCTTGATTATTTAACAAGGCATCACCTAGAGTCAGGGCTCCATCGTCAATGAACGGGACATAATCGGCACTGCTTTCAAACACAGACCGATTGCTTTCCAATCTGATTTTGTTGGATCCCGAAGTATTATTGCTTTGGTAAAGTGGCGGAAGTACTGGTGGGTCGGATGCTGCCTCATTCTGTTCGCTTATATGTTCTACTACGTGTACAGGCCGCTGTGGAGAGAGTTTGTGACCCTGGCCATCTTCAAATCCAACCGGTTCATTTGCTCGTGGCGAAAATGTGCCGTCGCGTTCAATCCGAAGGTCAATTGTGACTGGAGTGTCTCGATCTAACACTTTCACTCTTTTCGGGATCGGGATCGGCGAAATAGGGGGCTCGGGAGAAGCGGTAGCATGGTGCAGTCGTTCCTCATCTGACTGTTCGCGGGGTCGCTTGCGCCCTAAAGATGCAGTCCTGGAGTCGTCATCGGGGTTCAAAACTGGCCCACGCTCCATCCTACTGAGGGATGAAAAGAGCAGAACATGTAGTGGTCTCTGCGGCTATATGGACAAGCAGTTTGGAGTGCGGTTAGGAAAGTGATGAGATAGTGACGCAGCGGATCGACGAGTAAGCTGAGGATATTAAAAACGAGGAAGAACTCAAAATGCGCGTCGAAGAGCGAGGTAGCATGAAACTTAAAGGGGAGAGAGTCAATGAATCTCTGGCAGTACCGGACCTGCAGGGCGGGAAGTTGTTGAGCTGCTGTGAACTTGGAATTCTTCGGAAATTTCGTTAGCGAGGAATGCAGCTAAGTCTCGGCAATTCATTGAATTTATTTCGCTCCAAAAAAACCCATCCCCACTGTTCATGCCCCAGCCCACCATCATGCTCTCCGAGACAGTCGTCAAGAAGCCCAAAAAGGATACGAAACCCAAGAAGAACACCAGTTTACCGAACACCGAAAGTAGAATAGTTGATGCCGTCGATGAGCAAGTGAGCATACCAACTGAACCTCCCTCCAAAAAAAGGAAAAGAGACACTCTCCCACAAGATGAGATTGAAATCGATATTACCCTCCCTGAACCGCCTTCCAAGAAAGCATTGAGGAGAGCAAAAAAAGGCAAACCGCTTCCCATTCCCTCTGCGACCTCACCTACTCAGGGTCAGAATTCACCAGAGAAGAGTGGCTCAACAGTACCCAAGGACGACCCAAAAACTGCCAAGCGCTCGGATTACGGTGTATGGATCGGGAATTTGCCTTGGTCCGCTACGAAGGCCACCCTCCGCACCTTTCTCACCGATCATTCCAACATCAATGATGGACAGATTACTCGAGTACACATGCCAGAACCAAACAACGCCGCCAATTCCAAGCAGATAACTAAGCCGCAGAACAAAGGTTTTGCCTATATCGATTTCACAGACTCTGAAGCACTCGATGCTGCCGTCGCTCTCAGCGAGACATTGATGGGAGGCCGAAGGTTGCTCATAAAGAACGCAAAAAGTTTTGAGGGACGTCCAGACAAGCCGAAAGAGACAGAGGACGGCAAGAGCTCAGTCTCAACAGTCGGAGGGAAGCCGCCGAATAAGCGGGTGTTTGTAGGCAACCTGGGGTTTGATGTCACTAAGGAGGACCTCATCGAGCACTATATTCAGTGTGGCGAAGTCGTCGACTTGCACATGGCTACCTTTGAGGATACAGGGAAGTGTAAAGGTTTTGCGTGGGTCACCTTTGCAGAATTAGATGCCGCTAAAGCCGCAGTTACTGGCTGGACTTACAAATCCATGGAAGGAGATGACGAGGAAAGTGAGGCTGAGAATGATAGCGACGAGGATGGCAAAGGTGGGAAGGTAGTCAATGGCAATGCATCTATAAAATCGAGGAAGCACAAGAAGAGGAAGTGGTTCGTAAATAAGCTCAAGGGTAGAGCTCTGCGTTGCGAGTTTGCTGAAGATGCAACTTCACGATACAAGAAGCGCTTTGGGAAGGATGCCACAGGGAAATTTCGGGACGGTGATGTCGATACTGACGGCAACATAGATATGACTGAAGCTGGAGAGATGGCTAGGCCTTTACGCTTGGCTTATGTGAAATGGGGAGAGAAGCAAACATTAGATTTCCGAGATAAAAAACATCGCAAGGTTGACGCACGGACAATCAAACCAGGGGCAGCTCTCGCAAATGCTCCGAGAGCAACGGGGGCAATCGTCGAAGCTAAGGGCAAGAAGATCACTTTTGATTGAATGAAAAGATATAGCCGACCAGAAGACAACAACTTCAATAACATGTTCACTAAAGCACCTGATACGAGCGGCAGCATATAAATAGAAGTATAGAAAAATGGAAAGATAGATGTGATGTATACATTGTACAATGACTAGCTGAGAGTGATCTACGAGACTTAGATTCTTATATAACGTAAATTCAAAAATCAACGAATATTTGACCAAAAACGTATGCGCTGTGTTCACACTTAAAGCCAATTTAGAGCGACAGGATGCTATGCGAACTAGATTAGAGTCAGATAGCTGCGACGTACAGCTATTCTAGTGTTGTCCCTCCCAGCTGCCGCGGCATAAAGGACCATTTTAACATTTCCGTCTTCCTTAAATACAATTAGGTAGTCCTCCATCAAAAATGTCCCAAAGGTTCATGTGCTAAGGGGTGGAGCCGTGTTATCCTACTATAAAAGCTTGTCAGCATCCTTTGTCCTGGTGAAATTCGTCCTACGATTATCGATAAGATCCAGCCAATAGGATCAATGGGATCAAGGCTCCGGTGATGCTATTAATTTCAATATATAATTACTATATACACATAATCTTTAGAGTTAAGTTGCTTAATATAAACACTAAGTTAGTAGAATAAAATCTATATTATTAGAAGTATAATTGGAAGACATGGTTGATTAATGTATATTAATTGTCAAATCTACACCACCTTTCAAACGGCACAATTTTATACCTTTAGAGTAATAAGCACGACCATTTTGATGTATTTTAACGTATTTTCGGCATAAATCCGCGTAAGTTTGATCTGCGCGATCAACACGCGCTTTCAACCGGACGCGCCAAGGTGGTGTATGTGATTCTGGTCAGTGTGGCCAAAAATTATGCGTTTTAAAACGATTACGATATTGTAAAATCCGATAAAATAAGCGAATAAAATCCGATATCGAATTTTTTTGGTATATAGGTATTTAATATAAGTAGGTAGGCTAGCTGCTAAGTAGTATATTTGGGTATAACTTATTACATAACTTCCCTTCTCTTTCTTTTCTTTATATATTGTATAATAGGGGGTGCGCAGAAATTATATACTGGAGTAACAGGTGCCTTATATAGTAGGTAATAGAAATATATTTTTCTATAATTCTAATTTAAGCTTTAAATTTAAATATTTAAACTTTTTCTTTAATTCTTAAATTAACTATAACGCTTATAGTTTACTTAGTTAATTGCTTAGATTTATTTTATTAGCTATAGCTTTAAGTTTAACTCCTGCTATTACCGCTACTATAATTACTACAGCTCTTAGTACTGGTAAGAAGTTATAGAATTTCTCTTAAGCAGAGGTAGATGCTTGGCTTAAGAGCCTATGTTATATGGGAAGTCTCCCCTTATTTATACAATCCCTAACTAACTTCTTTTAAAACGTCCAATATATAGCTCTTCGCTACTACGCTGCTAAGGATATTACTATACTAGCTTTTATTACTAAATAACAAATTAATATAAAGCGGCCTTTATACGTTAATGTAATAATTATTTATAGTTATGGAGATAATATAGCCAATATAAGTACCTTCTTCCCTTAGTTGTATGGTAGCTAATTTATGGATTTAGCCTTATAATGCCTATACGGTAAAGGATAATTAAAGTTAGTTAGGACCTTAGCCCTTCTCTACCTATTATACGCTTAATGGATATTAGAATAACTATTATTTAAACTGCAAATGGTGGGAATAGGGAAATAGTTGTGATCTTATATATAGTAGTACTTATTTGGATAAGTTAGAAGGTAATTTATTAGCTAAGGAGAAAGAAGATAAGTTGGATAATAGGTTAAGTAATATACCCAATAATTTAACAGTAAATGCTCCTTTTAAGTTTTGTTAAAGTTTATAGTTCTATACTATATAATACTTAAGCTATATAGCTTCTAAAATAAATTTTCTTTTTCTTCTTTAATAAAAATTTACTATTATAATATTCTAGGCCTTATATGACTTAGTATCTATTTTAGTAGTAATATTACTATTATATAAGAAGGATTTATTAATAAAAGAAGAGTTTTAGAGTTCCCTAATAAGTTTTCTTCTTCTACTAAAGCCCCTTAGTTATATATTATACGTGTAAGGGATCTTTTGGCACCTCCTTATAAGCTCCCTTAGGCTTACAGCCCTTCCCTCCTTATCGGTTCGTCTCTCTGTACGAGGTATTGCCATACCTACTCTTTACCATATCGTCCTCTTCCATCGACTCTCCTTGTGACTCATGCTCGGCTTACCTACTCCCTACCGTACACCTAGGCAATAGCCTTATAATACGCTAGTTGGAATAGGTAGGCTAGCTGCTAAGTAGTATCTCTAGGGTATAACTTATTATATTTAACTATTCCTAGCCCCTTTTAGAAAGAACTTTTAAGAATACTACTTCTAATTTAATTCTTTATACTTTTTATAATCTTGAGTATATCTACCCTAAGCTAAACTCTCTTTTAGCCTACTATATAACGGCCACCTAAAAAAACTACCTTTGCTTTATTACTTATTATAGAAATATAAAGGATATTAACTGTAAAATATAAAAGCTATGGCTAGCGCCTTGCTTAATCCTTATATAACTACTACTTAATAGAATTCTAAATCTTTAAACCATATAAGACCTCTTAAAGGTAGTTATTAAATTTATCTTAACTCTGTGGCTAAAGGTATTATTCTTCTATCTAAGCCTCTAAATATTAAAAGTATTAAATTCTTTTAAAGGCTTTTTTTAAGTTATCTGGTTTAAAAGACTTTTATTATATAATAGAAGCAGATATACTATTAGCGACTTAGTCAATCATGGCATAAGCACGGCAAGAGGGACGCGCAAGCCTATACAATTGGATTGTCTATAAACGAGGATCTAAAGCTAAAGAAAGGAAATAAGGAAAACGGAAACACCGCTTAAAGTTATATATAATCTTCTAGTTATATAATGGCAACTTGCCGCAACTTACCATTATATAATAGCAGTTTACGGCGATCTAACGGCAATTTACCAGTGCTATAACATTACTCCCCCTTTAAAAAAGCCTGCCCTTAGGCTTTATATATCCGTATTACCCCTACAGGGTATTCTTATCCTTATATTCTATAGGCAACCTATTATCATTACTATGCTAGCATTCCATCTATTTATCTAAGTACTTTAGCGGTCTAGGTTTATTAGGGTAACAGATATAGAACTCTTATAACTTATAGGGACTGCCTATAAAATTCCATACATGGTACTAAGTAGGGTCTAAATTATATCCTTTCCAACTTATATAGTACTTTAGTATTCCCCTTATAAGTTTACAGGCCAGTATTTCTTTAATTTCCTATTTATTATTACCATTAACTTAAATTAGCAGGGACGGTTTATTCTTTTATCTAGGTAATAGGTTATTTATAGCTTTCTATAGCTTATCCGGCAAGAATTTAGGGTGGACCTTAATCAAATCCGGGAGCTTTACTTTATATAAGTTGCCTCTTTTCTTAAGAACCTTATATAGTTCTACCATCTAATAGTCTAGCTTATGGCTAGGCCGCTCTATCCTCTAGTTCTTTATTATAACCTAGACCTTATCGCCTATAGTAAAGTCAGGCTTATACCTATACTTATTTGCCTACTATTCCATTAATTTCTAGGCCTTTTCTAGGTTTATATAGGCTACTTTCCAGGCTTCTTCTAAGCGTTTAGCGTACTACTAGGCTTCCTTATAGGATAGTTTCTTACGTATAGTCTAGGGTCCTTCTAGTCTTTCCCAGTCAAAGCTTATATAGGGTAAGTACCCCATTTCTAGCTAGATAGGTACAAATCCTATAGAGTTATAGGGTAGGGTAGCCTGGGCGTAGTCTATTAGTAGTAGCAGTTTAGCCCAATTATCCTAAAAGTAGTTAACAAAGGGTTGGAGTCTTTAGTCTAAATACTAGTTTACAATTTCTGTCCAGCCGTCTATTTAGGGGTAGTATGCTATAGAAAGCTTTAGCCTAATATCTAGGATCTAGGTAAACTCGTTCTAGAAAGTAGATATAAACTATAGGCTATAGTCGGACACAATAGTATCTAGTAGTCCGTAAATTCGGTAGATATAGTAGATATATAGTTAGGCCGCCTCTTTCGCATTAATATTCTTATAACAAGGGATTAAGAACGGGCGCTTACTAAGGCGGTTAACTATAACTATAGCCATATTATATTTATTACGGTCTATAGGTAGCTTATAGAAATCTATAGAGATATACTACTAGGGGCGCTCTAGTATTGGGAGTAGTTTTAATAATCCTAGGGTCTTATCTTGTAGAATTATAGACCTGTAGCAGTTATTGCAGTTCTATACATAGCGGTTAATATCTATAACTATTCCAGGCTAGTAGTAGCGGTCGCCAATAATCCTATAGGTCTTATTTTTTCTAGAATAGGCCGTAGAGACCTAGGCATATACTTTAGCAATAAGCTAGGTCTATAAGTTCTATTCCTCTGCTACTACTAGCCATTTCTAATATTTAAGTAATCTATTTTTAAGGAACTATAGGCTGGTAACGTTCTTTGCCTTTTGTCACGGGACTACCCCATGACACCTTGCACACGACCACCCGTTTCCACCGACTCAGCAACTAAAGACCGATTACGATACTACAATATCCGCGATATTCGCAATATTTACGATATCCGCTTGCAATATCCGCAATATCCAAGACATCTGTAATATCCGCAATATCCGAAATATCTGTAACTTCTGCCCTGTGCACTTGTTGACCTAGTAATAAGTAAACAGTATATACCCCTTCTTATACCTTTTTACCTTCTTTCCTTACGTAATGTCTTGACTTTATTATACAGTTTATATATATAGCTTAATAATATCTACTTTGCTATATATTATCGTCACTTATACTTACTCCGTGACACTACATTGCGTTAAAAAAAAACCCCCCCTATACTCCGCCCCGCCCTACCCTATCCCGCCCTGTCCAAAATGTAGAACAACCTTAAAGCCCCTATAACGGCCGCTGATATTATGTCCGTACTCTAAGAACAATTAGTAAATATACAGAAATCTTTTATAGACGCCCTTGTATAGAACCAGGCCGCTATAGCCGAATAATAAGCCGAATAAGAAGCATGGCACTAGGAATCGATTAAAGTACTTTAAGAAGAAGTCCGCACCCTTAAGACACTCGCGTTAGGGCCCCAAGACCGAATACTAGCCTAAGAGGCTGCTAACACGCCACCTATAGACGAGATAAAAATAACCAAATCTAGACCTAGCTTATTAGGTGCGAACCCTAAGCCAGCTATGGATATTTATCCCATAAATCCGTCTACTACACCATAATAATCTAAAAAACTACTAGACCCTCTAGTATTTACTAATAAACAATAAGAGCTCTAATTATTCCTAAGCCGGCTTAAGAATAAGCTAACTGGTAATACTAACTGTTACCTAACTAAAGCTAACCAACTCTACTACGCCCTAAGTTAACTAGGAGGAGACGTAGCTGACCTTGTTAAACCTCTCTAGCCGAACTTAGTATAAAGCCTAGTTGTACTTCTTAAAGCTATATATGGTGACCTAAACTGCCAAGCTACCGCTTAAAGGAAGATAAACTATATAACTTAAGAAAAGAAAAGTTTTCTAGTATACTTCTCCAAATTTAACCACTATATAAAGGAAACAGGCTGGAATAACTCCACACTAATTAATAGCCTTATTAAATTCCTAAGCCCTAAACTAAAAACCTTCCTAATAGGTATAGACCTACTAGGAGCCCTTAATGCCTGCGCAAACGTTATTAACAAATGGTATAATAATATACTACGTCTAACACCAAAGTCCGCTCCTTAGTATAATATAATAGCCCTATAAGTCCCTGTTAAGTTATCTTCTTAGCATAAGCACCCTAACGCTATGGACATTGACTCTAGGACCTTAGAGTATGCCCTACTAGGGTCCTCTAAATAAGAATAACGCATTAAACTAAGCCTCTGCTTTAAATGCGGAAGCAAGGCTTATATCTTAAAATACTATTCCGTCCCTATACCTACGTCCCAAAACGATTTACGAACGGCCAATACTAGTAGCCGTTTACTGTACTAATCTTCTGGTTACCGTTCTTGATCTTTATCTGGTTCCAGCCCCGTATTTAGTAAACACTACTTATAAGGACGAAGCTCTAGTATATAATTACCCTTAAGAACCCCCCCCTAATTACCTCTAAAAGGAAGGTCCTGGAGCTAAGTCGCTCTCTAAAATGGCTCTACTATAGGATCTTGTTAAATGTATTAGATATTATAAACTCTAACTCTTAGGACTATAGTATAACCATTAACTGCTATCTTTAGCAGAAAGATTAATAGGCTAATACTTAAGTCCTAATTAATATAGGAGCTAGCGGCATAGGATTTATTAACAAGATCTTTATATAAGATAATAGTTTTACCCTAACCCCCCTTAACCAGCATATTAATGTATTTGGATTTAATAGTAAACGTACTGTCTTAGGGCGTATTACCTATATAATAGCTCTGAGACTCTAATACCTAAACCATAAAGAATAGATTAAGCTTTTTATTACTACCTTAGGCCACCTAGTAATCCTTAAACAACCCTAGATAAAGCTATATAAGGTAGTTATTAATTAGAATAACCTTAAGCTTCTATTTACTACCTCTTATTATAAGCAGGAATGCTCTATAACTTACCACTCCGAACCTAAACTAAAGCCTAAGATTTCTACTAATATCCGCCCCGCGTCTAAGGAATCCACTAAATTCCACTAAGATAAGATATCCGTCGATATCTACCAAGGATCTAGAATATCCGCTAATATCCGCTAAGAATCTAGAATATCCGCTAAACCCTAAGAATTAATCCCAAGTACTATACCGCCCTAGACTAAGCAAAGGCTTAAATATATTACACGAGTATACCAGAAGAACTAGTATTCTACTATAAAAAGGATACTTAAAGAACCTAAACCTGAATCCGATACCGACTCCGTATTTAATATTAACTCTATACCTATTACTAAACCTAAAATTAAATAAGGAACTATATAAGAAACTATAGATAATAAAAGCTTACCTAACACCCTAGATATTTAAATAATTAGAGCTACCCCGCTAGCGCGACTTGCTAGGAAACCCAAATATATAATCTACGCCGTTACAATAGCTGATATTAAGAAAGCCTTGGCACTAAAGAAGTACACTAACCCCGCTATAAAAGTACTAGTATGTTACCATAAAAACCTAAATATATTCTTATAAAAGGAAGCCAATAAGTTGGTAAAGCACTAACTGTATAACCATAAGATTAAACTTAAAGAAGGAAAGCAGCCCGGATTTAAACCCCTATATAAAATGTCCTAAAATGAACTTTAGGTGCTATGGAAGTACCTAGACAAGCACTTAAGTAAAGGATTTATTAAAGCAAGCTCCTCGCCTATAGCTGCACCTATAATCTTTGTTAAGAAACCTAGCAGCAGTCTATACTTCTCCGTGGACTACTAAGCTCTTAACGCTATTACCATTAAGAACTAATACCCGCTTCTGTTAATTTAAGAAACACTAAACCAATTAAATAAAGCTCGTTACTATACGAAACTTAATCTTATCTACGCATTTAACCGCCTCCACATTACAAAAGGAGATAAATGGCTTACCGCATTCTATACCTAATATAGATTATTTAAGTACTTAGTAACGCTATTTGGCCTTATAAACGCCCTAAGTTTATTCTAGCACTTTATAAATAATACCCTACGCCCTTATCTGGATATCTTCTGTACTGCTTATATTAACGATATCTTGGTATACAGTAATAACCTAGCTAAATATTAGAAACACGTTAACCTTATCCTAGAAGCCCTACGTAGAGCTAGCCTATAATTGGATATAGATAAATGCGAGTTCTATAAAACGGAAGTCCTATACCTTGGATTTATTATTTCTATAGATAGTATATAAATGGACCTAAAGAAGATTAAAGTAATTGTAAACTAGTAAGAACTAAAGAACGTTAAGGATATAAGGGCCTTTATAGGATTTGCTAACTTCTATTAATAGTTTATTAATAACTTCTCTGTTCTAGCTTTACCCCTTATCACTCTAACCCAAAAGGATAAAGCCTTTATCTTTAATAAGAAATATAAGAAAGCCTTTATATATCTAAAGGTTATATTTACTACTATACCTATACTCCAACACTTTAACCTGGACTAGATAAGTGTTATAAAAGCTAACTTATCTAACTACGTCACTAAAGGTATTCTATCTTAATATAATAAGGAGGGAGTATTGCACCCTATAGTATACTTCTTAAAACAACTAAGCCTAGCTAAATGTAATTACAAGATCTACAATAAGGAACTACTAGCTATTATTAGATACTTTAAACAATAGCAGCCTAAGTTAGAAGGCGCTAGATTTCTAATTAAGGTTCTTAGCAACTATAAGAACTTATAGTACTTTATAACTATAAAACAGCTAAGCCACTATTAGGCCTGCTGGTTAGAATACCTATCCCGTTTCTAATTCTCTATTATATACCGCCTAGGTATCTAAGGCTAGAAGCCTAATACCCTAACCTAATGCTTACAAGATATACCAGCATAGGAAGAAGTGCGTGCTTACTATAATTAAACCCTACTTCGCCCTAAACTATTTAATCCTCCTACTAAAGACCTTACAGTATACGTCCTTGAAACGACTGATTAATTAATTAAATAAATTATAGTTAATAAATATCCGAACGACGAGTTTATCCAAGAGACGCTTAAACTAATATAGGACGGCGTTAGACGTTTAAAAAGGATCTCCCTAAGCAAGTATAAAGCTTGTGGAAACCTCCTATACTACTAGAACCGTTTAGTTATACCTAATTATAACAAACTTAAGCTTAAGCTCCTTAAACACGTATACAACCTACTAGTAGCCAGTTACCTAGGCTAAGGAAAGACCCTGGAACTACTCTAACGGGAGTACTACTAGCCAAATATGCATAACACGATACGAAGATACGTCGCTAGTTGCTATACCTGCTGACGAGCTAAAGCCTTATATAAAATATATAATGGCCTCCTAAAGCCACTACCTATCCCAGACCGAAGATGGAAAGATATCTTAATTGACTTTATTGTTAAACTCCCTAAAAATAAAGGCTACGAGAATATTATAGTAGTTATAGACCAACTGTCTAAAATAAGACACCTAATCGCCTGCCCTAATATATTAATACCTACTGTTGCTTAACTATTCCTAGATTACATGTAGAAACTTTATAGACTTCCTAAAATGATTATCTCTAATAGAGGTAGCTAGTTTATCTCTATATTTTGGAAAGAACTAACTACCTAACTCTATATTAAAGTACTGTTGTCTACGGCATATTACCTAGAAACGGATGGTTAAATGGAACGTATAAATGCTATTATAGAACAGTATATTCGGATATATACGTTGTATTTATAAGATAACTGGATTAACTAACTTGCATTCGCTGAGTTTACTGCAAATAACTCCATCTTAGAAACTATAAAGGTCTCCCCATTTCTGGCTAACTACGGTTAGCATCCATAAATGGGTTTTGAACCTTTTAGTAATATTCCTTGCCCCGCTTATTACGCTCTATAAGTTGTAGAAGCAAACGAATTTATAGAAAAGATGGAGGAACTATAACAGTTTCTTATTAATAAAATAATATAGGCCTAATCTGTCTATAAAGCCGCAGCAAATAAAAAATGAACCCTAGCACTAGCCTATTAAATTAGTGACTTTGTCTGGCTAGATATAAGAAATCTAAAAACAAAGCAACCTACTAAGAAACTTAATTGGAAGAACGCTAGCCCTTATAAGATTAAGAAGGTTGTCTCCTCTTACGCCTACTAACTAAAGCTTCCTAATACTGTTAAAATCCACCCTATATTCTATACGTTAGTCCTCCGCCCTACTGCCCCTATATTAGACGCCTTGCCTAGATAGATTCAGGACCCTCCTCCACTAGTTAAGGTAGATAGTAAGAATAAGTACTGTCTGAATAAGGTTCTGTAATATAGTAGACACAGTTGCTTGTAACTAATTGGGTTGACCACGTGAGCTAAGCGAGCTCAGGAGATCCATCAAATTCCACCTGTAGAAGTAGAAGGAAGAGAAGAAATCGATTGAAACCAAAACCCCCCCTACCGTGGTTCCAACAAGTACTTTATTAAAAGAATTAACAATATTAAGTACAATAAACGGAAACGCCAATATATATATTTTATAAAATGGAGAGGCTATACTAAGCCCTCCTAGGAACCTATTGACTCCGTAGGACTTATATAAGCTGTAGAAGACTTCCATGAACTCTACCCAGAACTACTATAACCACATCTCGCAGGAGCTTAAGTTTAAAGGGGGGGTACTGTTATAGGACCACCCCGTGACACCTTATACACAACCACCTGTTTCCACCGACTTAGCAACCAAAGACCGATTACGATACTGCAATATCCGCGATATTCGCAATATTTACGATATCCGCTCATAATATCCGCAATATCCGAGACATCTATAATATCCGCAATATCCAAAATATCCGTAACTTCTGCCCTATGCACTTGTTGACCTAGCAACAAGTAAACAGTATATACCCCTTCTTATACCTTTTTACCTTCTTTCCTTATGCAACGTCTTGACTTTATTACATAGTTTATGTACGTAGCTTAATAATATTTACTTTGCTATATATTATCGTCACTCGTACTTACTCCGTGACACCTTTTTACGGTACTCCTATAGAGAAGAGGCCGTACAGTTTACCTATAGTAGTTTATTAATAAGGTTAAGTTCTATAGAGTTAATAGGACATATCTTAGTATCTAAAGAGTCTATATTTAGTTCTACCTATATCTAGGGGTTAAGGTGCTCTAGTTATAGTAGTGTTTAAGTCTATAATAAGATCTTTACAGCTATTTAGTTATCTAGGTGTAATGGGACTAGCCCAATTACAATAGGAATGTCTTGGTGAAACACTCGACAGATGAATTCCGAAGCTTTGACCGAATTCTACCGAAATCCGTCGAAGACCGCGTGCGCATGTGCGCACGCATCGACCACCAAGCCCCTGAATATTTAATTATATGATTCTCTCGTTATTCCCTTCTCTTCTTTACCTAATGTCTTGTACTCTGCAAGAGCTATATGCCCTTAGATTTAGATAGAATTTATATTGTTCCTTCGAATCTTCCCCGAAGCCTCTTCGCGCCCTCACACTAGGTCCTATCCACGCCTTATAAGGGCATCCGTATAATTTATAGTGCCTAGCCAGTATATAATTAAAAAGTTAAACTAGGATAGAATATCCGCCTAGCGTGCCTACTGGGCTATAAGGGCCTTTATAGTTATAAAATATTCTAAGGCCTTATAATTAGAGACTACCTAAATAGGCTTAGGGGTCCCTTCTAGCTATATATACTAGTGCTAAAAGCTAGAGATAATAGCCAGCATTTCTTTATTATAGATGTGGTAGTTTAGCTTAGCATCTACTATAGTCTTTAAATAGTAAGTAATAGGGTGCTATTTTCTGTCTGTTTACTTTTAGGAGTAAATACTGGCTATAACACTATCTAAGGTATTAGTCTCTAGCATTACGGGCCGTTCTAGGTTAAAGTGGGCGAGTAAGGGAGCAGAGACTAGTCGTTTCTTAAGCTTATTAAAGGCTTGCCTATATACAGTATTAAAGTAAAAGGGCCGGTCCTTATAGGTAAGTAGGCTTAGGGGCCGGGCAATTCTACTATAGTTCTTAATAAAGCATTAGTAGAAATTACAGAATCCTAGGAATAACTATACCCCCTTTACAGTCCTTAGGGGTACCTATTAGTTAATTACAGCCGTCTTTTCTAGGTCCGCCTTAATTCCGTCTATACTAATAATAAACCCTAGGTACTTTATACGCTTAATACTAAATTCTAATTTCCTAATATCGGCCTAAAGGCCGGCCTTACAGAGCCATTATAGGACTTTATAGATATACTCCTTGTATTCTAACTCATTCTTAGAGTAGATTATAATGTTATCTAAGTAGGCCGTATAGAAGTCATTAAGGTAGTTAAAGAGTATATTGTTTATATATTGCTAGTATATAGCCAGTCCGTTAGTTAGTCTAAAGGGAAGTACCTTATATTTAGATATTCCGTAACAGGTTCAAAATATAGTAAGATCTTCCAACTTAGGGTCTATCTTAATTTAGTAAAAGGCCTAACGGATATTAAGCTTAGTAAAAATCTTAGCTCTACTTATCTAAGTTAGAGTTTTATTAAGTAAGGGCAGTAGGTAGCGGTCCTTACGGGCCATATTACTAAGTTTATAGTAGTCTATACAGAAACAAAGTCCTCTATTTAGTTTTTTAGTAAAGAGAATAGGCAAATTAAAAGGGGTTTAACTAGGCTTAATAAAGCCCTTATTTAGGTTATTAATAAGGTACTGCTTTATAGCCTATAACTTAGCAGTAAACTGCTAACAAAGGGGGCTATAGCTAAATATATTTTCCTTATCTGGCTTAATCTTAATCTTATAGTTATACAGTCAGTAAGGCGGGAGCATATTAGACACTGCCTTAAAGAATACGTCCTTGAATTTCTAGTATTAGTAAGGTAGTTTCTATTCTACTAGCTCTTTATCTATAAGCTTACTTTCTTATTTACTAAGCTTACTTTCCTTTTCCTTAATTATTTAATTAATTTCATATAAGCTAGTTATAAAGATAATAGTATTAGGTTAAACTAAGTTCTAGTAAAATCCTACAGCGCTAATATAGCAGATATTAATTAGTAGGAGGTATATAGGATTCTTTATAGGCTTTTATTAGGCCGTGTTTTATAGTATAGGGTTTACAGTCTTCCTTAGCTTACATTTCATTTTTTATAAGTTGTCCTTCCAGTCTATTAGTTTAGTATATTATCCTATAGTTCTAGCCTTTCTTTATAGGTATATAGGGCCTAAGTTCTCTATAGGGGTTTTAGCTAGGCTAC